>ENA-ORMJ01000068-ORMJ01000068.1-human-gut-metagenome-genome-assembly--contig:-NODE-68-length-75252-cov-54.670346_pt1 | contig 75252 bp, 63 predicted proteins | sample MGYA00242100_ERZ508989 | MGnify/ENA primary metagenome ERZ508989 (study PRJEB26280, sample SAMEA2531403) | human gut metagenome | biome: human gut; feature: human-associated habitat; material: faeces...
ATGCTTTGTGCCGTGCATATAGTGCCTGTGTGGTGCGAGATGGTGACATGAGAGCGTTCTTGTCTCACTTGAAGACATTCTACGACAAATTTCCTTATACATTGGTCAATAACAATGAACGTCATTATCAAGCGGTGATGTACACGATATTCGCCATGTTAGGAGCTGATATTACCCCCGAACAGCCAACTTCTGATGGCAGAATCGATATGGTGTTGAAGACAGATGACTGTATCTACATCTTTGAGTTGAAGTATGGCAAGGATGCTGAAACTGCCATTGCTCAGATAGAGAATAAAAAGTATGCAGCTGCCTTTGCTGATGATAAGCGTGGGAAGGTGTTGGTTGGTATCAACTTCTCTGAGGATAGCCGCACGATTGATGATTGGGTAGTGAAGCGATTGGAGTGACATTGGACGCAAATACAAAAGCCTCAAATCCGCAACCTATAAGGTTTAGTGGTATTTTGTTTGCAAAATTACAAAATTCATTTCAATTGACATGTGGTTATCACCTGATACTTTCAAAGATGTCCAGAACTTCTTTGCAAATGAAGAGAATAAGCATTATGAGGATATTTGTAAGAAAACAGCAAGTTTCCTCTCAGGTTATTATTCCAATTATCTTTTGGAGTTATTGTCAACTGTTGACTTTTCTTGTATAATAATGAAGATCTTAAAGAGTGGCTGATAATGAAACCTCAATAAGTATTTGAACAGGTGATTCTGCATATTAATCAATGGAGTGAACGCCAAACGTATTTATTCAATAACGGATATTTCTTGTGATAAATTTTGTTGTGTCAAAGAAAAAGTGTATTTTTGCGGAAAAATGTGAGCAATATGAAATATCCTATAGGAATCCAGACTTTCGACAAAATAATCGACGGTGGTTATGTCTATGTTGATAAGACTGATTTGATATACCAATTAGTACAGGGAAACATATATTTTCTGGGTCGCCCTCGGCGATTCGGAAAAAGTCTTTTAGTGTCAACCTTAGAACAATATTTCCGTGGAAACAAGGAGCTATTCAAGGGTCTTGCTATTGACAAACTGGAGACAGAATGGAAGCAATATCCTGTGTTTCACATCGATTTCAGTACGGGCAATTATCTGAATGATGGAGTTTTAGAAGATGTGTTGTCTGGTAATCTCACCGAATGGGAAGCTCAATATGAAGTAGTCAGGACCAGTAATGACTTGGGGTTGCGCTTTCAAAAAGTGCTTCGAGCTGCTCATGAGAAAACGGGTCTTGGTGCCGTCGTGCTCATTGATGAATATGACAAGCCGATCTTGGACGTAATAGAACTAGACTATCAGGTCGAACATCTTGGTAAGATGATTAGTTTGGAGGAAAAACATCGCAACATCATGAAGTCTTTCTATGCCACTTTTAAAGGGGCTGACGCAGACCTTCGCTTTGTGTTCCTCACAGGTGTTACGAAATTCTCGCAAATCAGCATGTTCAGTGGATTTAACCAACCTGCTGACATCAGCTTAAGCAGAAATTATGAAGCTCTCTGTGGAATTACCAAGGATGAGCTGGTGAAATATTTTGCTGGCCCTATAGCGGAAATTGCCCAGATATATCATTGCACGGAAGAGGAGATGCTGCAAAAGTTGAAAATGAAATATGACGGCTATCACTTCAGTGAGAAAATGGTGGATGTTTTCAATCCTTTCAGCTTGCTAAATGCTTTTTACAACATGAAGTTGGGAGGTTATTGGTTTAAAAGCGGCACGCCTACTTACCTTGTGCGTCTGTTGAGTCATTTTGATGAGAATCTTGATGAATTGGTTGGAAAATATTATGGGGTACCACAGTTTGATGACTATAAGGCTGATATAGAGAAGCCTTTGCCGATGATTTATCAAAGCGGCTATCTCACCATCAAGGATTATGACCAGGACACGGAGTCGTTCTTGCTCGATATCCCGAACAATGAAGTGAGAGAAGGACTTCTTACAATTTTGGCAAATGCTTATCTCAAGACTAAGGAGGATTCTGCAAGTTGGCTCATTACTTCTGTACATCAGTTGAAGCACGGCAAGCTGCAGGAATTCATGGATTCGCTCACAGCTTTCCTCGCCAGTATTCCGTACAGTGTGCGTCGCAGGAACGATGAGCGAGAGTATGAGCGATACTTCGATTATACTTTCTATTTGCTCCTCCGTATGCTGAGTTGCTATATGCTCTTTCGTGAGAAGGAGACGAGCAAGGGTAGGGCGGATTGTGTCTATGAAACCCCTAACGATGTCTATATCTTCGAGTTCAAACTGGATGGATCAGCGGAAGGAGCCTTGCTGCAGATAGTGGACAAGGGTTATGCTAAAGAATATGCCACCGACTCACGCCATATCCATCAGATAGGTGTCAACTTCTCGTCGAAGACTGGTACTATAGAGGAGTGGATGGAAAAGTAAATCAGAAACTATAGTAAAGAGAGTCATACATTTGATTTCTGAAGGTGAGTTTGCGTCTGAATTTGCTGCAGAAAAGCTGGCATATTTCCTCTCGGGTTATTATTTCAATTATCTTTTGGAGTTATTGTCAACCGTTGATTTTATATTGCATAATAATGAAGATCTTAAAGAGTGGCTGATAATGAAGTCACAAGAAGTATTTGAACTCGTGATTCTGCATATTGATAATCTGGCTACTGGTCATCTATTATGACCCGTTCCGGTCTTCTATAATGCTTGCTTTGAGGCTCAAATCTTTTTTTGATGAAGGGTGATGAAGGGTGAAATAGCACCCATCACCCTCTGAAACCCCGATAAACACAGGGGGTTCCGAGAAAAAGATGAAGGGTGAAGGGTATTTTGCATATTCGATTTCAGAAAATTGAAAACGACGCAGACAAGAGAAGTCATACAACTTAGAGCAAGTTACACGTAGAGCAGCTTGCTTATGCTTTTGCTGATTATATCATGTTGTCTTATTGCATTTTTTGAATCGAGTCATTTTTTTATTTTGTGACTGCATTGCGAAGTTTGCTGTTATATACGGCTTTAATTATTTTAGTAGGCATCAATCTAAATGCCAGTCGCATAAGTGGGTATATGTATTTGAGTGTAAATACCCCATCAAGCAGAAAAATTCCATGGCTATAAGCTTTAAATTCACTCCATGCTTTTTGTCGTCCACGACGTTTCATCACAGAGTCATTGCGTCTGAAATTAAGGACAATATCAGGAATATTGTTGATGACAACACCAGACGATACAGCCTCAAACCAGAGTGTAACATCCTCACATATAAAGTATTTGTTACTATATCTGAATCCTTTATCAAAGAAACTGCGTCTAAACATAACTGTAGGATGTGCAAGAGGCGAAGCTTTATGGATACTTTTCCTAATTTCCTTTATAGTCTGTGGATATTGACGTGTCTTGTTGAGTGTGCCTTGGTCATTAAACTCTCTTAATGAACCACCCAGAATTTCAACATCAGGATGAGCATTCATATATTCTTCTTGAAGTTTGAGTCGGTCAGGCAATGCAATGTCATCAGTATCCATCCTGGCTATAAGGTCTCCCTTACAAGCCTCTATGCCATCATTAAGTGAAAGTGCAAGTCCCTTGTTTTGTTTGTTTTCTATGATGGTTAATTTGTCACCTATAACATTTTGCCATTTGCTAAGTATACCATACAAAACTGTTGGTAAAGGTCCATCCTCCACCAACACAATTTGCTCGGGCTTTCTTGTCTGCTCTGTCCAAATACTACGCATGGCCTCGTCTAAGTAATTTGGCTGTTCCTTGATGTAGGTAGACATTAAAACTGATATGGTCATAATCTCACATATTTAGGTGTTCATTATTATATTTAAAAATGATGGAATTATATCTTCATCCAATCGTCCGGCATTTCAAATAAAGAATTGGGAATATTATTCCATTTCTTAGGGCAAATAACCGTCTTGTCAATGTTTTGATTCAACCATGCTCCCCACCACGAAAAAGATGAATTAGCAATAATATTATTATTACATTGGCTCATCAAGTATATATCTTGGTAGCTATTCATGCCATGGTTCCAATCAACGTAGATAACATTGCATTCATTAAGAAATGATGACAGATTTTCCTTACACCACATTATATCATTGCTAAATACGCAGAATGTGTCTATTTCTTTTATTTCTTTTATCCGTTCTATTGCCTTTAAATAATAATCTTTGGTGCATATATTGCCATAAATGGTGTTATTAATATAATCACCTCTACGCACATGTATACTGACGCTTTTTTTATTTTTCAGAAGTTTACCATATTCTATATTTTTCTCACTGACAGTTATAGGGCAGAATGTAGCCAACACTTTATTTCTTATATCTTTAAAATATCGCTCGTTTTGCCAATATCCATCATAATAGCAGTTGCCATTTTGTGTAAATACAGAAGTAGTAAATTCTTCGTTTTTAGGTTCTGTCAACATTGATTTTCTTTTTGGCAGAATTCTTTTAGCAATTTGCCAAAAACGATAATTCAAATATGGATATGCAATCTTTGCTTTTTCTATAAAAGAGGCTTCTTTAGCATCTATATGAAACAGCTTGTTCAATTCATATCCATTATGCAGAGGATAAGCGCAAAAGCAAGATGTATCAATTTTGATTTCTTCGTCAGGGAAATGTTCTTTTAGCGCCAAATAAAGCGCATATTGGAACATCTGGTTTCCTAACCCGCCTAATATTTTTACAATTTTCATTTTATCACTTTTAGCCTTTAATTACTTTCCATCCACTTTTGCAATTATCCATAAATTTGGTTCCGAATATAGCCCAAATAGAACTTAATATAAAACCGAGTAATGTATATAGCATGACTTTTACAGCTCTACCGGAATTAGCCTTGTTTGGAAAATATGCAGGTTCCAATACAACAAAAACAGGCTTGGCATCTTGAACCTCCATCAGCGCACTGATTCTTTGCTTTTCTATTGTGTTGTAGGCGTCTTGAGCCAAAATAGCATCTTGCTCTATACGGTCAATGTTGCTTTTGATACTTTGTAATTCTACAAAAAAGTTTTCGTCAGCAGCAGCTGCATATTTTTTCTGTAAGTTTATTAATCTAACTCTTGCTTCATCAGATATTTTTGTGTAATATTTAAGTTTTTCTTTAGCCTTGAGTGTTTTATAATCTATAACCATGTCCTGCAATCTACAACTGATAGTGTCTGCTATTTGCTGAGCGACAGCAGGGTCATCTGCAGTAAACGAGATAGTGGTAATACCTGTTTTTTTATTGATTACTACATCAACTTTCTTCTCCAATGAGTTCAATAAGTCTTCTTGTTTTTTGGTGTAGCGTGTTATATTTATTGTAGCAATGTCGCTATTAGGTTCTTTTTTGTCAAGATGCAATAGCTTCTTAATTCCGCCCATCAGTTTATCCTTCCATGTCAGTCTGCATGGATCTGTAAAATACTCGTACAGGGTCATTTTGCTTTTCTTTGTTTCTTTTCTTACCTTGCTTTTTTCGCTTGGCATAACATCTACTTTCAGCAACGAGGCAAGGAATGGCTTACTTGTAGCCATTTCAGGAAAAATGGTTACATTGTAGGCTCCTTCTTCTGAACCGGCTGCTGTGCTTAAGTCCATAAAACTTGACAAACTGTTCATCAACGAGCTTTTCTTGTCTTGTTCTGGAACAACTACTTCACTTGCCGTATAATCTCTGTCAGCAGTGTAAGCTGATATGATACCTATTATACCAAATATAAATGTCGTGATGATGACAGTTAGTTTCTTTTTATAAAGATTTGCTAACAATGGCAGAATGTCAATGTTGATCTTCTGAGAATTCAGTTCTTCTTTTTTGTATAATTCTTCGTCTTTCATTATTTTATTTTTTTTATAAATTCAATAATATAGAATGCCTCTTTTTTGAATAATATGGCGAGCAGGGAAATTGATAACATATACCAAACTATGGCAGAATAAACTCCGTAGTAATAATAGCATATTACAAATCCTATAGTGTTGCCTATTTCCATCCAAGTTAATCGGCCGAGTTTTAAAGAGTATTCTTTATAAAGTGCCCTTTGCATCATTAAAACTTTGATGATTTCTGCTATCAAAATACTTAAAGCCATGAGGTCTATGTTGTGTAGAGCTATGGCATAAGCATAACAGATAATTGCACAAAGTACAGTAATTATATTTATATACAAGAGCTTTTTTATTTTACCTAAATTCTTAAAATAAGTGTTGTAGAGAAGAACGACTCTGGTTTCATAGCATATACATGGTGCTGTAAAAGCCAAGAACTTCAGGGATTCTTCATATTTTGGTAGCCAGTTGAGAACAAAGAAATACATCACAAAAAAAATAATATAAAACACCATTGGCAAAAGTGTCATAACAAAGTCCATCTTTTCAAATAGTATGGCTTGTGCCTCTTTTCTTATTCTTTTTAGAATGGGGAATAGCACATATCCTATCTGTGATATAAAAAATAAAAGGAAGGATGCTATCGTTATTGAAAATGAGAGTTTTGAAAAAACTTCGATATTCCAATAATGTTCTACAGCTAACCTGCATAGACCCATAATTAATATTGATACGAAATTTGCCAACATGAGTATGAATCCAATCTTGCAAACCGTGGCTATACTTGCGAACAATTTTTTGTCAGGCATCTGAATAGAAGCGAACAATCTACATCTATGTATAGTCATGATGCAAACTACGAGGTGAGCTAATGTGTATGAACACATGATGTAGCTTGCATTCTCATTGTGGATAAAAATGAGGCATAGCACTAAAGCCGACATAATCAATTTATCAATAATGACCGTTTTTGATACAAATGGTATTTGATCTGTAGCCATCATGGCCATAGTGATGATTTTATATGTATTCTCGATAACTAAATAGGCAGCAGTCCACAAAAAGATGATTAAATACTTCTCATTATTGCATAACAAGAATGAGAAAAGGACAACCATTAAAGAGATGATTAGTTGTACAAAAAACATGGATTGAATTTGAGGAATCCATTCTTTTCTGTCAATACTCTCCCAGTACTGTCCGCCAAGTTTTAAGTATACACCATCTCCATACCCTAAATGCAATACTCCAACATAGCTTGCCCAAAGCAAAAAATATTGCCAGTAACCGAATTGCTCTACGGAAATGTATTTAGGTAAAATAAAAGAAACTATGATACTGGTCAATAGGGAGACACCTTGTGCCCCTATTGTCCAAAATGAATCTTTTATGAAGTTTGTAAATATACTCATTTAGCTTCTTCTTTATTTATCAGTCGCTCTAACCAAACATTAAAGGAATATTTCTTTTTTATATTTATCTGATACTCCTGTGTTGGCTTATTTATAAACGCTTGAAGTCCTGTAATATTGTTTTGATTTAATATATATATGTTCGGGCAGTTTCTGAAATCTTTATTTTTACTTAAATATTGATTTGTGGTTACTATTTTCTTATTGAATAATAATCCTTCCATAATTCTGAGTGTAAGACCAGATTGTGCCTTTTGAACAACATCCAATATTGCATGGGTATTGTTTGTCAGCTGACACAATTTTACGTAATCAACCTCACGTGAGTACACTCTTGAAAACAAGGACTTGAAATTATCAACGATTCTAAAGTCACAGCGTATGCCATAAGCCTTCAATTGATCCTTTAGATGGAGTATAAAGTCTTTTCTCCCTTTGTCTGTGCCGATAAACAATAGGTCAGATGTCTGCTTTGAAGTTGGGAGATTCTTTGTGCTTTCAAGGAGAAGAGGGTTGTAAAAAGTTGCACCATACTTTAAACCGTATTTCTTAGCGTCTTCTTCCATGAATGTCCATATTTCCCATCTGCTTGATAAAAGTTTGTAATCATCTGAGAAAAAAACGGGATTGAGCAGATACAAGATTAGCCGGCTCTCTGTTGAAACAGCCTTTTCTATTTCCTCGCAGTATTCAGCATAATGGCTATATGTATCGAACAATATAATATTATTAGCATTTTTACAATAGTCTGTCCAATTATCTATTTCTTTAGTATTTGATATGAACTTGGAGAAAAAAGGTAATTTTCGAAGAAATCGCATAGGTTTGGATAGAGGCTTTCTAATGAAAACCTCTCTTATATTTGTACCGTGAATATATCCTTTTACAGGAAAGTCTATAAATACATTTTTTTCGCAATACATCATATTAATTTTAATTTTCTATATCCATTGAATTTATATAGATAGCTTTTCTTCTCGCTATTACATTATTATCTGGTGTTTCAAAAATACTATAATAGGGAACATATCTTTCATAGAAATAATATCTATCCGATGTCTCTTTGGATGAAACCTGATATGTTACATCTACGAAATATGTTCTAAAGAAAGCTATAAACATAAATCCACCATAAAGTAAACTTACATTTTTTTTGCTCACAACATATAGAAATTCCACCCATGCAATATAGTAAAACAAATTAAAAGAATTACATATTCTATTTAAAAAAATAGGCATGAAAATTCCAATGACATGTAGTATAAAGCAGATCTTTGTACCAAGATAAACTTTATAACTGACATGACCTTTAATATAGATGATGATCAAATATATTAATATTATGTCTAATAATCCTCGTACTATACCAACTATAGAACCTATTTCCATTTTAGAATATACATCGGCAACAGAGTCTTCTCTGCCATTTGGTAAAAGGAACGATAGCTTACTTATTGTTAATGGATTTGCTATCGCTAAAATTATCAATGACATTAAAAGTACATATTTGGGTGTAAATTCTTTTGTTATAATAGGAAGCATGAAAGGTATTATAAAATAAAAAAGAGCTGCGTCATGGAAAAGAAACGCTAATGTACATAACCCATAATATGGCAACCATTTTCGTTTAATAAGAAAACTAAATGCAAAATAAAAGATACATATTGATACCGAATCACGCATTATCTCACAGTTGAGGTATAGGAATTGAAAGAGCAGGTATACAATAGCAACTTCAAATTTTTTGTCTGTTTCTTTTTGAATAATATAGAAAGTCACAGGATTGACAATGCACGCCAAAATGATTTGGAGCACAAAGAACTCTGGATATATTGATTTTGCCAAAACATTGATTAAAATCCACAGAGGCTGATAGCGGAATAATGCAAAGTGGAAAACAGTAAACTCATCTATAGTAGGGTAGCGGTCAAAGTCGCTCATATAGGTTTGTGTATCGCCTCCGACAACAAGACGCAATCCTGCTACTAAAATCAAAAGAACACACTGCCCCCAATACCAAGTATTGCTGCCCAAAAAAGGAATCTTGTTCTTCAATAAGATGGGTAAGCAAAATATGATAATAAGAAATAAATATATCATTTGCTATGATTGATTATTATTTGTTATAGTACCATTGTAATGGAGCATATTTGAATGGACGCAAAAGGTAATCTTTCGCAAGTCTTTTAAATATGGCTATTATGTGTCGTTTTGTTGTTTCTTTTGTTTCTCCATTTCTCAAACGGGTTGCTCTTATAGCTTGCTTAAAGATTAAATCACAGTCTTCAATATGTTCCCATTTAGTCAATATTTTCTGATTAAAATTTCCATTGCTTGTATATTTGTATACCAGTGCGGAGTATAACGCTTGATCATGTCTGTTCTCGATAAAAGAGCAGCTCTCGTATAGTCGCTCTTCTTGATTGACATCTTTAACCATTTCTGGATGCTCCATCATTAGATTTCTCCATTCAGTAAAGAATTGTCGTGTAAATGGTGTTGCTTTTAATATGATGACTGTAGCAAGATATTGATAGCATTTTTCCCAGTTTTGTGGATTTGATTTCTTAAAATATTCCAGGATATTCTTTCTTGACCATTTGTCATTACGTTGATATATCCTCTGTGCTAAAATATCGTGTTGCTCTAACATCTTAAAATATTTTTGCCATTCTCTACTCTTGTAAAGAGAACAACCTGCATCGCAATAGACAAGAAAATCACCATCGTTCATCTTTGCTAAAGTACTCTTTATAACATCAGGTTTCCAACTCCATAATCCTGCGCCCCTTTTCTCTTTAAAAACATCTGAGTTTTTAAGTTCTTCAGAGATATCTTTCTCTGAATATAGAATGATTTTATCGAAAATGTTCAAGTTGATGGCTTCTTGTTCTATTCTTTTTTTAGCCAGTTCAAACATTGAGTTTCCATATGTTATGAAGTATTTTGCCATTTTTGTTAAATAGTATTATATGCAAAATATGATAATAATATTTTTCTTTTTATTAACTTATTTTATTTCCCAACTCTCGACTCCTCTTGTCTTGTTGGAGAAGTTGATGCCGAGTGTGATTACTTTTCGTTTGTCCATTGCGAAAGGAGCGGCATAGTTTTTTGCTTCTATCTGCTGCAGAGCTTCCTCTGCACTTCCGTCTAATTTACATTCTATGATGTAGATGTAGTTAGAAGTATGGATGATAACGTCCATTCGCTCTCTAAGTCATAAAAAGCAGAACCCTCCTTGTGGATTTTCTTAAAGTCTTGTGTTGGGATTTGCTGTGATTAGAATCTTGGCTTCCCTTTTTTGAAGATCTCTACATTTATGCGATAGCCATATCCGGAAGGCTCGTTGCGTTCGGTGTTGGCTAATGATTTTTGGAGATATTCAATTGCTTGTTCTATTACGTCTCTTCTTGTAGCACCGTGAAGACCGCAAGAAGCAACTGGTTGGTCGTTGCCCATCAGCTCCATCTGTGCTTGTATTAATGTATGTAAATCCATAATCTTGTCTTTATTTTGTTTTGATTCAGATATTTTATATTTCTCCTATCTCTGTCGCATTACCTTGCTGGAATATGAGGTATATTCCGTGAAGTTGTGTTCCTGCAGTCAGACTTTGTATATTTGTATCTGCTATGTATTTGTTTAATTGTTCTACAGCCTGTTCCTTTGCTGTCTTTGCTTCTCTATCCGTTGCCTTTGAAGGAAGATACTTCAACTCTATGATATAGCTGTGGCGGAGGGTGGAGAATTTCTTTGTGTCTGCCAACAGGAAGAAGTCGCAATAGCCATGATTTGCCTCTATCTCTGGATGCGCAATGAAGAGCTTTGAAAGATGAAGGTAGGCATTGAAATAACCTTGTATGTTGCGTTCTCCCTGAATGCCGTCTCTAATGCTGCTGTCTTTCCAATATGAACTGGAAAGATATTCAAATAGAGGTTGCCATTCTCCTTCTTGTGCTGCCTTACGGTACATTGCTGATAAGTCATTGAGATCCAAGCTATGCAATGTCTGAAACTGTTCTACCAGAAAGTCGTAATACATCTTGCGGATGGTGTTGTTGGGAATGACAAGATGAAGTGCATCAAGGTCGGTTCCTCCAATAGTCAACATTCCATAGTAGTACAATAGGCTGACGAAACGGTCAGGATTCATTACTTCCTCTGCTGCAAAAGAATCAGCAATAGAGGCATCAATAAAGCCTTTCTCGGCAATCTTCATCAAGACTCCTTTGCGGTCGCCATCCAGATGGTCGAGCCTTACGAGGTTCTTCAACTTGGCATAATCTGTACGACAACTTGGATCTGCCATCTCCTTGGGAGCTTTTCCTGTTGTGATGAGGTTGTTGAGATAGTAGAGTACCATGTTGCTGTTGTACATGCTCGGATCGATATTGTATCTGTCTTCTGAAAAGCAGTAGTTGTCGTACCATGGTTTCATCTCTGCTATAATCGCATTGATTTTTTCATCCTCACTGGTGGTGACTCCAATAGTATCATTCGTTTTGATAAGTCCTACAGATATGTAGTAGGATATCATTTGGCGTACTTCTTCTTCGCTGAAGCCTAACATCATGTTGAACCATGGATGAAGGCTGATGTTGGTAGCGATGTTGAAGCCACTGGTCAAATCGTTGAGGGTGATAGGACTGACACCCATAAAGAGAATACGTTCGAAGTTCGGTTTGAATATCTTGAAGGCATTGCGGTAAAAACCACTGCTGTGGGTCATGTTATGATAGGTATCCTCGCCCAATTCATTGAGAACGGTGTTGGTGAAGTTGTCGTATTCGTCAATGATGAGATAAAGATGATAGCCTCGCTCCTTGGCTTCTTTGGACAGAATGTTGATTTTGTCCTTGGAAGTAGTGGCTGCCAAAGCCCATTCTACCGTGTCTTTTGTATAATAGTTCTGGTATTTCTGAACAAATTGATTCAGACAACTGCAACAGTATGTGTTGAAGTCGACCTCAAGATTCTCTACTCTGTCCAAAACCTGGGAAAAGTCGAATTGCAAAATCTGAAACTTGCCTTTTGATTCTAAAGGATGTGTTTCTATCCATGTGCCTTGATATTCTTTTTCGATATCTTTGTTGGCGCAATCGAAGTAATCGGCTACCATTGACAAAAACAAACTCTTGCCAAAACGACGTGGACGTATCAAGAAGAGAAAATTTGAAATCTTCTCTAATAATGGCAAGTACATTGTTTTGTCAACAAAATACTTTTGACTTCTCTGTAGGGTCTTGAAGTCGGATATTCCTATTGGTAATCTCTTGATTGCTTCCATAATTTCTTTAGTTATTCATCACAACTTATCCCATTAACCAACGCATAGGATATTTCATAAGAACGACTTCTTCGTTTGAGGTGTCATGCTCTTACTTCGTCATATTGGCGATGGTAGCTATCATAGCAGCGATACTCGACATGCTGGAACCAAGGCTCATGGTTTCGGCAACACTCATCTTGCGCTTCAGCTTGGATGGGACAACGATTTCGCAACCTGGCAGGATGCGGGCTCCTTGACTTACCTTTGCCACCTTGCCATTCATATAGATGACGTATGCCTTGCTCTTGACTGCATCTGAGGCGAAACCACCGGCCTCGTCTATGTAATAGCTTGCTCGCTTGCCCTTGACGTATGCCACAGTGTTGGCGAACATAACAGCTCCATTGATCTTAACGGTTCCGTCGTACTGTGGTACGATGAGGCGGTCGCCCTCACGCAATACCAAGTCTTCGTCAGAGCCAGGATTCTTGAGTGCTTCTGCCAAGTCGATACCTACTGGGTATTCGTCTGGAATATTGAACTTCTCAAGTTCTGCATTCTTGGCACTTTCGGCTGACTGCTGTATGGCGGAGCCGTTATTGCTGCTCGCTGCCAACTGAAGGAGGTTCTTCTGCTGGTTTTCGCGTTCCTTTTTATAGATAGCGTACATCAGGTCGCGTTCTGTCTGGTTGGTGCGACGAAGAAGACGGGCTCCCTTGATGTAGGCATGATCGGTAGCACCACCTGCCATGTGATACAGGTCGCTCAGACGTGAAGGACGCTTGGTCATGGTGTAGGCACCTTGGAACACAACCTCTCCTTCGATACTTACATTTTGCTGTTCTGTATAACTTGGATTTTTGCGGATATAAACCTCATCGAATGGCATCAGGGTAAAGCCTGGTGTGCCGTCGATAACGAAACCGTCCTTCAAGGTGAGTTCGAAACTCTTGGCAATGATGCTGTCAGGACGCAATGCCTTCGGATTGTTGACTCGACGGCTTACGTTGACTTTCACTACAGATGCCTTGTCGGTAAGTCCGCCTGCCTGAAGAACGAAGTCCTCGATGGTCTCATTGTCGGCATACTTGTATGTGCCAGGATAGTTTACTTCGCCTCGGATGGTGATGGTGCGTTCTATCATCTTGTCCTGACGGGTAGGGATGAAGAGCACATCATTCTCCTTCAATGGGATGTCGGCCACCTTACCACTCATGATGCCTGCAATATCGACGCTGATTACCTCCAAAGAGCGGTCGGTCTTCATGCGATGCATTACGGCACGGGCTGTAAAAGCTTCCTCGGTGAGTCCCTCTGCATGTTCTACGAGAGTGCGGACGCTGTTGATCTGTTCGCCCAAGTTGTACATGCCGGGACGGAACACAGCTCCCTTGATTTCTACGGTATTGGCATAACGTGGCAGGATAGAGTCTACGCTAACAGAGTCGCCATCAGCTATACGGAAGTTGGCGTAATCGAATTCTTCTACGTTGAATACTGAATACTCTCTGCCTGTCTTACGATTCACGCGAACGGCCTTGGTATAGGCATCTCCTGTAAAACCACCGGCATACTTGAGTACGGAGTTAAGGCTCTCGTTCTTCTTCATCTCGTAGAACATAGGGCGCTTTATCTTTCCGCTGATGTTGACCAAGCAGTCGTATGGGCCCACAACGATGACATCATTATCAGTCAAACGAACGTTGCCTGTCAGTTTGCCGTTGAGAATATAGTCGTAGATATCTACTACGGTAACAAGTCGGTTGTGACGATAAACCTTGATGTTGCGCAGGGTTCCGAGGTCGTTGGTGCCTCCTGCCATATACAGGGCATGGAACACGGTGGCAAAGGCTGATAGGGTATAGGTTCCCGGTGCCTTTACTTCGCCCATCACATTGACCATGATGGTCTTGGTCTGGCCTACTGTCAGTTTCACACGGCTGCTGCGATAACGGCTTCCGAGTGTGTTGCGTAAGCGGGCATTGGCTTGTGCTACAGTCAGTCCACTGACATTGACAGGGCCATAACCCTCGATGGTTACTTCGCCATCGGGAGAAACTGTGCTCTGAATGGTGCGCTGAGATGCTCCGTAAATATCAATGATAACTGCATCGCCTGGCCCCAGACGATAGTTCTGTGGGGTAGCGATGTTCATGTTAGGCTCGAAGCTTAACTCCTTGTTATTGAAGATGTCACGGCCGAAAACGCGATGTTTATCTTTAGCCTGCTGAGCCAACAACTGTTTGAGCATCTGTGTGGAATCGGGCACAATGCCATTTAGCTCGTTTTGCATGTCGCCATATTCCTCGTCATTGCTGTCGTAAGTGTGTCTGTAAGAATAGTCGCGCTGGGCTTGCACACGATAGTTGGAGTAGTTGGCAGCCTCTTTGTCGGACTGTTTTCCATAGTCGGAACGTGTCTTGCCATTATTGCTGCGCAGACGACTTGTATTTCCTGTGCGGTCGGTAGCACTGGCCAAAGAACCTTGCTTCTGCATCTTCTCATACTTCTCTCGAACTCGGCGAATCTGAGAAATGTCGACACCACGCTGCATCAGCTTGGTGACAATCTGCGAATTAGAGGTGCCTGCACTATGCTCCTTGGCTACAAAATTCATCACTTGATCATCCGTCATGCCTGACTGGGCCATTACTGAACCTGCAGACAAGAGCATGAGCGCAAATATGATATATTTCTTCATTGTTTATCGTATGCTATTTTTTGATAATTATGCTATTAATATTCTATTCTTATTATATAATAACTCTAAATCGTGTAATTTGTTGTAAAGGAGCATGGCTTTTTTTCTCAATACTGGCGGAGTGCAGCCAAAAGGTCGATATTCTCGCTCTTTTTGCCGACTGTGATACGCAGACAGTTGCCACAAAGTTGCACATTGTTGCGATTGCGCACAATAATGCCCTGGTTGACCAGATAGTTGTAGATAGCTGTAGCATCTGTCATCTTTGCGAGGAAGAAGTTGGCTTCTGTTGGATAAACCTTCTCGCAGATAGGCAGGTCGATGAAGGCTGCCATCACCTTGCCACGTTCCTGCAGAATGGTCTTCACCCAGTCGTCTACCTGATAGGGATCTTTCAGAACCTCGAGTGCCTGCTGTTGGGTGAGGAGGTTGATGTTGTAAGGGTATTTCACCTTATTGAATATATCTACTATCTGCTTGCTGGCAAATGCCATGCCCAGACGGATGGCAGCACAACCCCATGCCTTACTCATAGTGTTGAGCACGATGAGGTTGGGATATTTTGCCAACTGCAGGCGGTAGGGGCGGGTCTTGGCAAAGTCGCCATAGGCTTCATCCACTACTACGATGCCGTCGAAGCGTGACAATACACCATCAATGGTGTCGGGCGAGATGAGATTGCCGGTTGGATTGTTGGGACTGCATATCCAGATAACCTTGGTATTCTCGTCGCAGGCTGCTAAGAGATGGGCGGCTGTGGTCTGGAACTGCTCGTTGAGCAATACTGGGCGGTATTCCACGTCATTGATGTCGGCACATACTTCATACATACCATAAGTGGGAGTTATGGCCACTACATTGTCCTTGCCTGGTCGACAGAACACTCTGTAAACCAAATCGATGGCCTCATCTGAACCATTGCCCAAGAAGATCTTGTCTTCTGCCACGCCCTTCACCTTACTGAGCTGTTTCTTCAATTCGAGCTGCAAGGGGTCTGGATAGCGGTTGTATGGGTCGTTGTATGGATTCTCATTAGCGTCGAGGAAGACGCGGGCTGTGCGACCACTAAACTCATTGCGGGCGCAACTATAGGGTGCCAAGTTCCATATGTTCTCTCGGCAAAGTTGTTTCAGTTCTTTCATTATGATTTTATCAGAAAATTGAAGGTAAAAAAGCATATGAAACGCTTCTTTACCTTTTTACTTTTTACTTTTTTACCTTTTTACCTTTCACCAAGGCTTTCCACTCTCAGTCGCATGGCGTTGGCGTGGGCTTCGAGCTGTTCGTTCTCTGCCATTGTGACTACAGCCTTGCCGATGCTTCGGATGCCTTCCTTGCTGAGATGCTGGAATGTGATTTTGCGATTGTAGCTGTCGAGATTTACACCATTATATGCCAAGGCATAGCCATGAGTCGGCAAGGTGTGATTGGTACCGCTGGCATAATCGCCGGCACTCTCGCAGGCATAGTTGCCTAAGAATACACTTCCAGCATTCACCACCTTCTCTGCCAACTGCTCGAAGTCGCTTGTGGCTATGATGAGATGCTCGGGAGCATAGGCATTACTCAGGTCAATGGCCTCCTGCTTGTCTTTGACGAGGATGAACTTCGAGTTGTCTAACGATGTGTGTGCCATCTCCTTACGTGGTAAACGCTCCAACTGTTGTTCAACCTCTTTTACCACCTTAGAAATCATCTCTTCGGAGGTGGTAATGAAGAACACCTGAGAGTCGAAACCATGTTCCGCCTGCGACAACAGGTCGGCAGCGACAAAGACAGGGTTGCTGCTTTCATCAGCAATGACACAAACCTCTGATGGACCTGCAGGCATGTCTATCGCCACATCGTGTAGTGAGACATGCTGCTTGGCTGCCATCACAAACTGGTTGCCAGGACCAAAGATTTTATACACCTTTGGCACACTCTCTGTACCATAAGCCATGGCACCGATAGCCTGAACACCACCTGCCTTGAAAATCTTGCTGACTCCGGCTATCTTAGCAGCCATGAGGATGGCTGGGTTTACCTTACCTTCTGCGTTAGGAGGGGTACAGAGAACTATCTCCTCGCAACCAGCTATCTTGGCTGGTGTGGCAAGCATCAGTACGGTAGAGAAAAGAGGAGCTGTACCTCCAGGTATATAGAGCCCCACCTTCTGTATGGCTACACTTTTCTGCCAGCACTCCACACCAGGGCAGGTTTCCACCTTGCTTCCTTCAAACTTCTGACTTTCATGGAATCGGGCAATGTTATGATGGGCGAGCTCCAGTGCATGTTTAAGCTCAGCCGACACCATGTGTTCTGCTTCGTCCATCTCAGCCTCGGATACAGACAAACTGTCGAGATGGGCATGGTCGAATTTCTCTTCATAGCGCTTCACGGCTTCATCGCCATGATTTCTTACGTCTTCCAAAACTCCCTCAACAGTCGCATTGAGCTGCGATACATCGAGGTGCGGACGCTTAACGAGTTCCTTCCATTCTTCCTTTGCAGGATACTTTATTACCTTCATTCCAATTTAAGTTTTATATATTCAAGTTTCGCAAGTAAGCCCCCACACGCCCTGAAAGGGCAGAAACTCTTAGCCCAGGGCATCGCCCTGGGTTGTTTGGGGCGGTAACCTGTCGCCCTGTATGGGCAAAAGCTTTAAAACTCCAGGCAATATATAAAGCTGTTGCCCTTACAGGGCGCATTGCTGATTGCCATTATACCCAGGGCGATGCCCTGGGCTAGGAGCTTTTGGGCCTTCAGCCCGTACTTGAACCACATGCGAAACTTCGGTTTACTATTTATGCAAAGATATTTGCAATTGGTTGTTACAAAATCATTTTCTCGATAGGAGTTACCAGGATGCCCTGTGCTCCCAATTCCTTCAGCTTACCGATAATTTCCCAGAAACGCTTCTCGTCGAGAACGGTATGGATAGAGCACCATTTCTCGTCGGCAAGAGGGATGATGGTAGGACTCTTGATACCTGGCAACACCTCAGTGATGGCATCAATTTTATCCTTAGGGGCATTCATCATCACGTATTTCTTGTCCTGGGCTGAACGTACTGCCTCAAAGCGGAACAGCATCTCGTTGAGAATCTGATGTTTCTGCTCGTCCATGTTCCAGTTGCCGATGAGGAGAGCCTCGCTCTTCATCACGACCTCTACCTCAGCCAGATTGTTGCTGATAAGTGTAGAGCCTGAGCTGACAATATCGAAGATACCATCTGCCAAACCGATACCGGGGCTGATTTCTACAGAACCTGTGATGACATGAATGTCGGCGTTGATGCCGTTCTTCTTCATGAAGTTGCGAAGAATGTTGGGGTAGGAGGTGGCAATCTTCTTGCCGTCGAACCATTTCAGACCGGTATAGTCGATCTTCTTAGGAATGGCAAGGCTCAGGCGACACTTGCTGAAACCCAGACGGTCGATAATCTGAGCGTTCTCGCCACGTTCTACAAATTCGTTCTCGCCAACAATACCGATATCGGCTACTCCTGATGCTACGCTCTGAGGGATATCATCATCGCGAAGGTAGAGCACCTCGATAGGGAAATTGGTTGACTGTACCAAGAGCGTACGCTTCGAGGCACTTACTTTAATGTCTGCTTCCGAGAGAAGATTCATGGTGTCATCGAAGAGACGACCCTTTGACTGCACTGCTATTCGTAACATATTTCTTCATTTTTATTAAAAATCAATGCAAAAGTACAGATTTTTGCCCGAATATGCAAGAATATTTGTACTTTTGTAGCATTAAACATGAAGAAAGAATATTTATTTGTATTTGTTGCAGGTTTTATGCTCTTGGGATGCTCCTCAAAAAAGGAACAACCAGAGCTTACTCCATGGGGTACGCCCGTGGGGGAAGTAGAGGTTTCTGATGAGCCTGCTCCTCAGTCTCAAGGCAAGGGTTTGTCGCTCGATGATATCGTGTCGGGTGGTGAACTCATCATGCTGACCGTGAATGGACCTACCACCTATTATGATTATCATGGGCATGGAATGGGATTGCAATATCTGTTATGCGAGAAGTTCGCGCAACAGATTGGTGTGTCGTTACGTGTGGAGGAATGTAAGGACACGGCTGAAATGGTGAGTAAGTTGCAGAAAGGCGAAGGCGACCTGATAGCCGTACCTTTGGCTCGTGTGAAGGCGAAGGGCGGATTGCTCTTCTGTGGTGTGAAAACGGATGATGAACAATGGTCGGTAGCTGCTGGCAACAAGAGCCTTGCCGATACCCTCAACAGTTGGTTCAAGCCTAAGATGATAGCAGAGGTGAAACAGGAGGAGAGTTTCTTGCTTTCTTCACGCAGCATCAGCCGTCATGTTTACTCTCCTTTCCTCAATCGTTCTAAAGGTGTGATATCTAAATACGACAGATTATTCCAGATGTATGCCGGAGCTGCCCGTATGGACTGGCGACTGATGGCTGCCCAGTGTTATCAGGAGAGTTGCTTCGACCCGAATGCAAAGTCGTGGGCTGGCGCCTGCGGACTGATGCAGATTATGCCTTCTACAGCCGCTCACTTAGGTTTGCCCATGAGTCAGGTGCATGAACCTGAGGCTAATGTGGCTGCTGCTGCAAGATACATGGCTGAACTGCAGGGGCATTTCGCTGATATCGGAGACCCATCGCAGCGTGTACTTTTCGCCTTAGCTGCCTATAATGGCGGATTCCATCATGTGCGTGATGCCATGTCTTTGGCACGTAAACATGGCAGGAATGCATACAACTGGGGTGATGTACGCGAGTTTGTATTGCGATTGTCTCAGCCTGCTTATTACAGCGACCCAGTAGTGAAATATGGATATATGCGTGGTTCGGAAACTGCCGACTATGTAGACCGTATCCGTGCGCGGTGGGCTGACTATTGTGGTGTGGCTGGCGGCAGCCGAGGCTTTAGTGGCGGAAGTATCGGTGGTGGTTTTCATGGTGCACCAGTAAAAGCCAAGCGCAAGTATTCCAACAAATATCATTTGTAATTATTGGAATACTTGCGCACGGGTGTTTTATGAAACTCCTTTATTTCTTTCCTCTTTTGTTTCGGTTGTTGCTGTCGAAGTTGGGATTGAAGCTTTTCTTCTTTTTGTTTTTGAAGAAGCCGGCACCCTTGGCTTTGGCTTCGTGCAATTCGGCCCTGGCAGCTGCCACAACATCACGGATGTTGGCAGACTTTCCGTTCAGCGGTTTGCCATCATTAAGATATTTCTCTTCGTCGTAACAACCCACGTTGCCATAACCCTTTGGAGCATATTCATTTTTTCCTCTCTGTACATTCTGACGATAGCCGCCTCGTTGTGAGTCTTGTCTGTAGGCTCCACGCTGATTCTCCTGTCGGTTGCTGCCACGTTTGCCTTTGGCTCCACGTCCTACTCCTGGATTGTCGTAAGTAGAGCCAATGGCCTTGTCGTCGTAATGAGCTTGATGCATTCTGCCTTTTCCACCTCTCAATGGTTTGTCGTAGAGCTTGGCTATCAGGTCGGAACGGCCAATGCGCTTCAATTCTGACTCAATAGCTCGACGCTCCTCCGGCTTGTACCAGAAGAAGAACATGCGCTGGGCAAGTTTTTCCTTTGGAGTCTTAGCGCTGAACACCGGTTCGAGCGTGTAGGGATCATAGCCAGTATACCAAGTCTCGGTAGAGATGGTCATGGGTGTAGGAGTGAAGTCCTGCACCTGCTCCAGATGGAAATCGAGTCCTTTGGTGATGACAGCCAACTCAGCCATATCCTCCTCATGACAGCCGGGATGCGAACTGATGAAGTAAGGGATGATCTGCTGGTTGAGTCCTTCCTCCTTATTGATGCGATCGAAGATGCGCTTGAACTCATAGAACAGGTCGAATGACGGCTTGCGCATGAACTTCAGTACTTCTGGGCTGGTGTGCTCTGGTGCCACTTTGAGTCGACCACTCACATGCTTGGTAATGAGTTCGCGGGTGTACTGACGGGCTGCGGCATTGATCTTCTCGTCCTTGCTCTTGTGCAACAACAGGTCGTAGCGCACACCACTGCCGATAAAACTCTTCTTGATGCCGGGCAGAGCATCCACGGCATGATAGATGTCGAGCAGTTTGCTGTGGTCGGTGTTGAGGTTGGGACAAATCTGTGGATTCACACAAGAAGGTCGTTTGCACTTCTCACATGCCTTGAGGTTATTGCCATGCATTCCATACATGTTGGCTGATGGTCCGCCGAGGTCGCTCAGATAACCCTTGAAGTCGGGCATCTGGATAATCTTTTTCACCTCCTTGAGGATGCTTTCCTTGCTGCGGCAAACTACAAACTTGCCCTGATGTGCAGAGATGGTGCAGAAGGAACAGCCACCGAAACAGCCACGGTGAAGGTTGACCGAGAACTTGATCATCTCGTAGGCAGGTATGGTCTTACCTTTGTATTTAGGGTGAGGCAATCGGGTATAGGGAAGGTCGAAGGAGGCGTCGAGTTCCTCCGTTGTCATGGTAGGGAATGGAGGATTGACCACCACCACCTTGCCATCCACGGGCTGGATCATGCGCTGGGCATGAACCTTGTTCGATTCTTCTTCCAGATGACGTACATTCTCTGCTTGTCCTTTCTTGTTCTGCAGGCATTCCTCATGGCTGTGCAGCATGATGTCATCTTCCTTGATACCGCCGGGGATCTCGTCCTCGCGACAGAGAAAGACAGTCTGCGGAATGTCTCTTATCTCCTTGATTGTGCGACCGCTGTCGAGTGCTTCGGCCAAGGCGATGATAGACTTCTCACCCATACCATAGAGGATGATGTCGGCACCCGAATCACAAAGAATACATTTCTTCAGCTTATCCTGCCAGTAGTCATAATGACTGATGCGGCGCATGGAGGCTTCAATGCCGCCCAATGATACAGGAACATCGGGATAGAGTTTCTTGAGAATCTGTGTGTAGACGATAGAAGGATAGTCTGGGCGCATGTCGTGACGTGAGTCTGGACTGAAAGCATCCTCGCTGCGCATACGCCGATTGGCTGTGTAGCGGTTTACCATCGAGTCCATTGCGCCTGGCGAAACTCCAAAGAAGAGACGGGGACGTCCCAGTTTCTTGAAATCTCTAAAGTCACCATGCCAGTCGGGTTGAGGTACGATGGCTACTTTGTATCCATGAGCTTCGAGCGTGCGTGCTATGACGGCAGGACCGAAGGATGGATGATCCACGTAGGCATCACCCGAGAAGAGGATGACATCGAGCTGATCCCATCCTCGCAGTTCGCATTCCTTCTTAGTGGTAGGCAGAAAATCTGTCAGTCTGTATTCCATTCTTACGTTTTAGTCTGTTATTGCGTTTGTGTCTTCTGCCTCGTTGGCGGCACGTTTGTCGAGCCAGTCCACATAGAGCAGGACGAGTTTGTGAAGGCCGAGTGCCTTCATGTTACTGTTGTAGATGACGTCGAGACACAAGTCGAGCAATGCCTTGTCCTTGCAGTTGTCCGCTTCGAGCAGGGCACGTACGTTGAGCTTGAGTTTCTCCAATACTCCCTCGTCGATGATGCCGTTGCTGTCTACGAGGTTGCGGAGCAACTGGTATTTGTCGATGGTCTCAAGGTGCAGGTCGCTCACTTCTATAGAGCGTGTGCCTGACTGGTTTGCTTGAATTTTGTACATAGTCTTTCTGTTTTTATGTTGTTGTTTTTATCTTTATTGAACTTTTATCTTTAGCTTACACAAGCGCAAACTTAGCGCCTCTGTTTCTACTCTGTCAGAAAACGGAGTATTCCCAAGAGGATGCTTGTGCGAGTCTTTTCCTCGTTGATACATTCGAGGGGGAACCCCATGGTGAATGAGCGATAGTCATTTCCCCTGTATGCTACTGCAGCGCTACTGCCTGATGTGTAAACCATGGCGCTGAAGGGAGCGGTAACAACTGTCGTTGTCGGCAAGAGTACATCGGGATGTGTGGCAGCATAATGCCTGTCATTGAGCGTGTTGTAATAAGCGAAACGTAGACCTAAGCCCGATACGCTGTCGGTAGTCTGTGTGATGCTGTCATTGGTTGGATAACTTACTTTCAGCACATCGCTCAGGAAGTTCCTCTCATCGGGTGTGGTCATGTCGCTGCCTATATAGGAACCGCTTACCAGCAAGGCTCCGCCTCCCTGCGTATAAGCCTTGAGCCGTTGCTGCAGGGTAGGGGTGAACGATTTGTAATAGGTGGGTGTGTAACCGTCGTAGCGTTCCAAACCATTGATGAGGTCGACTACGGGGTAGGCATTCATTTTCACCTTTCCTGCTGCGACACATTCACTCGAACAGCTTGCCACATTGTATTTTTGGCTGGCAGCTATACTGCGAGCATGTTCTTCCACATAACTGAAATCGTTGCCGGCAATGAAGTTTCCTGCCAGTTCGTTGCCAGAATAGCCCAAGCCGGAACTGCTCTCGTTGCCCATCCTCTGTCGGTCGAAGACAAGTTGCTTACCACTCCATCCTGCCGTCAATCCATAGCTTACGCCAGGGTCTTGTTCCATGTCGAATCCTTGCAGGGAGTCGTTGTCGATCACCTGAGGCGCTGCCAGCCGATGGAAGTTGTTGACGATCAAGACCGTCTTGGTGGCTGCTGGCTCGTATCGCGCACAAAGTTTCTCGGTTGGGAAACTCTCCCCACCGCTGTTGAGAGCCGCCACCTTGAAAGTATAGAGTTCGCCCGGCTTCAAGTTCATGCTGCAAGAGGCCCCCTTAATGATCTGTCCGTTGTCAAAGCCTCCTTTACCCATAGCTGTATATAGAATATACGATGTAGGCTGTGCAGTAGGCTCGCTGCGGTCGGTCTGTGGACTCCATGACAGGTGGGCTGTTCCTTGGGCATCAATCTCTACCGAGAAATTGTTGGGTGCAAGGGGTTGAACTACATAGGGCAGACCGTGGTTGGTGCATACATATCTCAAGATGGTCTTATAGAGCGAGCGTGCTATGGTGAATTTGCCCATCGGGTCCTGACCAATCTTCATGTCGGGGAAACTCTGGTGCGACAGGGTCTCGATGATGGCGGCAGGAACTTCGGGCAAACGGGTTTCGGAGTAGTTGCGGTCCCAGAGATAACGCTCTGAGAATTCGCCATACTGCTGTCTAAGGTCGCTGACCAGATTCTTGAGCAAAGCCTTGGCAAAGTCCTTGGATGTCATGCGCGAGATGCCGCTGTTCAGCATGCCGTCGTTGAAGTTGGTGGTGCAGATGGCCAGGGAGCCCCAGGTTGTCTTTCCGTCCTTGTTGTAACCCGCGTCGCTGTGTACAGCAAGTGAGAGTTCTATAGGAACCTTCTTGCCCTGAAGCGCTGGCATATAGGGACTTCCGCCTCCCAACCAGTTGGTCATCAGCGAGCGTGTGTTGATGTCGTCGGCGTAGTCATTGGCTCCTTTTCTTCCTCCGTATACATGATAGGGAGCACCAGCCCACTGTGCATAATATCGTGCTCCTTCGAGGCAGCGGGGCATACCGCTCGAGTTGTTGCCCCTCAGGATGTTGCCCATGCCGCCACCAAAACGTACGGCATCACTGGTCACCACTCCTCGTTTGGAAGCTTGATTGGTTACAACCACACGGTTGAGTGTATTGCAGCCCTTGTCAAAGTCGAATGTGCCCAAGTAGACCCATGTTCCTCCGCCCATGCGCTGGTTGACGGAAAACTCGGTTGCTTCTCCCTTGTGGTAGACGATGTATTTCGCATCGGTCGCACTCTTGGGCAGACTTTGGTAGCTTACGTAGACAGCATACTTGCCTGCTTCGGGCAGGTCGGGCTGATAGCTTATCTCGCTATGGTTCTTCTTCTTGGTGGCTTTTGCCTTCCTTACAGTTCCGTCGGTAAAGGGATTCTGATTGTCTTCATAATATCTTCTTCTGGCTGCGAAACCTATGGAATCACAGTCTTTCCATTTTTTACCGTTGACGGTCTCTACATAATACGGGCGTTTGAAGGCATCATCGTTGTCGACGATCACTTCATGCTTCTGCCAGTCACGCTCACGTGGAGTGAAGACAATGGCTCCGGCATTCTGCAGCATGGGTATGAGGTAGGGCACCACGATGGTTTGCGTGAAGAGGTCCTCGGTAGTGCCGAAGAGGTTGGGGCGTTGCCATTTCCATCTTCTCTGGTCTCCATCATAATATCTTCCGTGCGACGCCCATACCGAGAGGTGTCTGTTCTGCAGTCCACGCGTTACAAAGTAGGGGCGAGACATGTTGAAGACCCATGGGTCTCCCTCGTAGTTGATATCTTCCCATGCTCTTGTGTTGCCGTCAAGGTATACCTTGCCCGTCACAGACTGAGCTGCGACGGGCAAGGAAAGGAATGACCATGCAGCTAAACTGCAAGTCAACAGTCGTATCATGTAGAGTTTTTCTTTCATCAGAGTTTTTATATGTTGCCTATCGTAAACTTCTCGGGCTTCTTTCCCTTGAAGTCTTTGAAGTACAACTTGATTTCTCGCATATCGGCATCCAGGTCGCCAGATGGTATAATCTGCTTGGTGCACGTAATGAGCCGTTTCTGATAGTCTGCGCCATAGAGCAGGATAGGAATTCCTGCCTTGAGGGCAATGAAGTAGAATCCCTTCTTCCAGTCGGGGTTGAGCGAACGGGTTCCCTCGGGTGTAATGCAGAGACAGAAGTGGTCTCGCTTGCGGGCTTCCTCAGCCAGGTTGTCGGTCATGCTGGTGTGCTTGCTTCGCCATACCGGTATTCCTCCCATCTTGCGGAAGATGGGTCCCAATGGCCAGAAGAACCATTCCTTCTTCATCAGGAAGTTGCTTTTGATTCCTTCGGCATGAGCGTAGAGTTGTCCGATGAGGAGGTCCCAGTTGCTGGTATGTGGAGCAAGACAGATAATATACTTCTCGGGATGGGCTATGGTAATCTCCTTGGTCCATCCCAAGCGCTTATAGAGTATCCATTTGGATAATTGTTGAATCATTACAGTGTGTTTCGAAGTTTTTGGTTAGAAAACTTATATTATATATAATAATGTAAGAATCAGAATTCCTTCCAATAATTAATCCAGATTGTTGATTTGGTCAATAATCTCGCAGGCCTGCTTGTTGAAGTCTTCAATGAGCTTCTTATAGTACTTTTTCTGCTCCATGCCTGGCTCTGGATGTGACACGCGGCAGATAAAGTCTGTGCGAATCATGACAATAGCAGTCAGAATGCCGTCGACGTCTTCGTCTGCTGGTTTGCTGCTATACAATGAAGCTGCTACACACTCGGCGAACATATCGCTGGTGATGTAATTGATTGTACGTTTTAAATCTCTTTTATTAGCCATAGTTTTTATCTTTAAATGAATGACAATATGATTTCAATGCTCAAAGATAGTAAATTTATTCGTAATTCGTGCACAAGAATGAAAAAAAAGTTCTCTTTAACTCATTTTTAGCTTTATTTGTTTCTTTATGTGGAAAAAATAAATTACTTTTGCAGATGTTTTGAAGTTTCAGTAAATAAAAAATTATAAATTCTAAAAGACATGGAAAAAAGTGAATTGCAATTAGCACGAGCAGCCTACCTTCCCAAACTCCCTAAAGGATTACAGGGCAACGTAAAAGTGAAAGAAGGTGCTCCTACTCAGAGTGTAGACAATCAGGAAGAAATCAAGAAACTCTTCCCTAACACTTATGGTATGCCTCTCGTAGAGTTCGTACCTGGTGACGAGGCTCACGACACCAAGATGAACGTGGGTGTTATCCTCAGTGGCGGTCAGGCTCCTGGCGGTCACAATGTCATTTGTGGTCTTTTTGATGCATTGAAGAAGTTGAACCCAGCCAACCGCCTTTATGGTTTCCTCATGGGTCCTGGTGGCTTGGTTGACCATAACTATATGGAGATTACAGCCGACTTCATCAACGACTACCGCAATACTGGTGGTTTCGATATGATTGGTTCTGGCCGTACCAAGTTGGAGAAGACCGACCAGTTTGACAAGGGTTTGGAGATTATCCGCGAGTTGGACATCCAGGCTGTTGTTATCATCGGCGGTGACGACTCTAATACCAATGCCTGCGTATTGGCTGAGTACTATGCTGCCAAGAAGTGTGGTGTACAGGTAATCGGTTGTCCTAAGACTATCGACGGTGACTTGAAGAACGATCAGATTGAGACTTCTTTTGGTTTCGATACAGCCTGCAAGACTTATTCTGAGTTGATTGGTAACATTGAGCGCGATTGCAATTCTGCACGTAAATACTGGCACTTCGTCAAGTTGATGGGTCGTTCGGCTTCTCACATTGCTTTGGAGTGCGCGCTTCAGACACAGCCTAACATCTGCCTTGTTTCAGAGGAGGTAGAGGCCAAGGATATGACCTTGAACCAGATTGTAGAGAATATCGCTCAGGTAGTAGCCGACCGTGCTGCTGACGGTAACAACTTCGGTGTTGTGCTGATTCCTGAAGGATTGATAGAATTTATCCCTGCTATCGGTCGTCTTATTGAGGAACTGAACGACCTCTTGGCTGCTCATGGTGCTGACTATAAGGATTTGGACAAGGATGCTCAGCGTGAGTACATTCTGGCTCACCTCTCTAAGGAGAATGCCGAGACATTCGCTACTCTTCCTGAGGGTGTTGCCCGTCAGCTCTCTCTCGACCGCGACCCACACGGAAACGTTCAGGTTTCTCTTATCGAGACAGAGAAGTTGCTCTCTGAGATGGTTGCTGCCAAGTTGGACGAATGGAAGAAGGAAGGCAAGTACGTAGGTAAGTTTGCCGCTCAGCATCACTTCTTCGGTTACGAAGGTCGTTGCGCTGCTCCATCCAACTTTGATGCAGACTACTGCTACGCACTTGGAACCAGCGCTGCACAGCTTATCGCCAACGGCAAGACTGGTTACATGGCCATCGTAAAGAACACAACAGCCAATACCGACGAATGGAAGGCAGGAGGTGTGCCAATCACCATGATGATGAACATGGAGAAGCGTAATGGCGAGATGAAGCCTGTTATCCGCAAGGCTCTCGTCGAGCTTGATGGTGCTCCATTCAAGGCTTTCGCTGCCAAGCGTGATGTTTGGGCAAGAGAAACTTCTTACGTTTATCCTGGTCCTATCCAGTACTGGGGTCCTGCTGAGGTTTGTGATCAGACCACAAAGACTCTGAAGCTGGAACAGGAAGGTAAATAAAGTTACCCTATAAAATAAGGAGAGTGAAGAGTGAAGAATTCAAATGCTTTTATTTTAAATCCATGCGGTTCTTTGCTTTTCACTCTTTGCTTTTCTTCATAAAAGCACATAAAACCAAATGGTACAAACCCAACGTAAACCACAAAAACGCAAAACATGTCGACAGCCCGTCAGGCGCCGTCGCACTTCTCGTACCCGCCATGGCTTCTTTGGCCGATACCCTCGCTGGGCATGGTGGATAGGAGGTATTGCTGTTGTGCTTCTCTACGTGGGTGCGTTCTATTATTTCTTTGTGGGACCTACGGGGTTCCGCTGGCGTGCGCTTTATGGCGATGCCGAGTATCCTGACGGATACGAAATACGAGGCATCGACATCTCGCATTATCAAGGCACTATTGACTGGGAACAACTCAAGGACGCCATGATCAAAGGTTGTCCCCTGCGCTTTATCATTATCAAGAGTACTGAGGGTTCCTCACGTCTTGACGAGAATTTCAGAGAAAACTTTAATCAGGCACGCGATTATGGCTTTATCAGAGGCGTTTACCACTTCTGGAGCAACAAGTCGTCGGCACGCGAACAGGCTTATTTCTTCCTCGATAAGGTGCATCTTACAGAAGGCGACCTTCCTCCTGTTCTCGACATAGAACACAAGCCTGCCGATAAGAGTGTGGAGGAATTCCAGCGCGATGTGCTGACTTGGCTTCACATCGTGGAAGACCGTTATCATGTCAAGCCCATCATTTACACCTATTATAAATTTAAGGAGCAGTACCTTGGTGCTCCTGTTTTCGACGACTATCCTTATTGGATAGCCCACTACTATGTAGACAAGGTACAATACAAGGGTAAATGGAAGTTCTGGCAACATACCGATGCCGGTAAGTTGCCAGGTATTAAGGGTTATGTCGACTTCAATATCTACAATGGCAGCTATTATGATTTGCGCCAGCTGTGCATCGGAGCCAACAACAACGAGCGCAAGTTTATGGAGTGGTCAGAATAAGGCACGCCCAGCCTTCGTCGTCTCTTCTGCTTACCTCTCTCAGTCCCAGTTCCTCTGCTTTCTCTATCAGCACGGGGATGTCTTCGTTATAGAATCCGCTCAATATCAGATAGCCGCCTTCGTTGAGCACGCTTCTGAACGACTTCATGTCAGCCAACAAGATGTTGCGGTTGATGTTTGCCATCACCAGATCGAACATTCCGCTGATGTGGTTGATGACCGAAGCATTGCCGAAGAGTACCTCCATATTGTCAACGCCGTTCAGTTGGGCATTATGCTGCGCATTGTTCACACTCCATTCATCTATATCATAACCCACAATCTCGCTTGCACCCATCTTGGCGCAGGCAATACCGAGAATACCCGTACCGCAACCACAGTCGAGAACGCGCTTCTTCGCTAAGTTCATACCAAGAAGGGTAGAGACGATCATACGGGTGGTCTCATGATTGCCCGTGCCAAAGGCAAGCTTCGCCTCTATACCTATTTCTATATGGTCGGGCGAGGTAGTAGGGTGCAGGTCGGGATGTTTGGCGTCGTAGATGAGAATCTGGTCGTCGATGCAAATGGGTTCAAACCCCTGTTCCTCCCATTCCTGGTTCCAGTCTTTGTCCTCAGCCTCCTTCACTTCATAAGTGATGCGGGCACTCTCTATGGGAAAATCGGCAATACTGTTGTCGAGGGCCTCCTTGTCGAAGAAATCTTTCTGCACATAGGCCTCCAGTCCTTGCTCCGTTTCCTCGAAAGACTCGAATCCCGCTTCAGCCGAGCTGTCTGCCAAGAGGTCTCTGCACACCTGCATCAGGTCGGCTTCAACCTCGATTTTGAATGTCGCTACTAAGTATTTCATTGAATTTCGTTTTAAATTTTACTGCAAAAATATAAAAAATAGGGAAAAACCTACCATTATTTAGGGTTTTTCTGTATTTTTGCATGTAAATAAGCAATATTTTTGCACTTGATTCATTGTATCTATAGACATAGATAACAGATATAAGAATAACAACAATAATAAATAGGAGAAAAAGAACATGAAAAAATGGTTAGTCCTTTCAGTCTTTATGGCTGCCCTGCCATTGACAATGATGGCACAAGATGATGACCTCTACTTCAACCCGAAGCAAGAAGCCAAGAAGGCAGCCGAGGAACGTGTGCAGAAGGCAAAGCTGTTGGCTGCCCAGCGTGCACGTCAAGACAGCATATATGCCCTCTACTGGTCGGGAAGCGACCGAAATGTGGATGAATACAACCGTGGCGGTAAACTGTTGAGCCATTATCAGAACATCGGAGCCGACTCTTTGGGCAACGACATCATATCGTTCAGAGTGGGCAAGGGTGTGGCTCCCGATTCCATCTACGATGACGAGGCTTTTGCCGAGAAGTATATGCGTGGCATGGGTGATGATTTCGACTGCACCCGAGACCTGAGCCGTTGGGACGGATTTTACGATCCTTGGTTCTATAGTTATTACGGCTGCGGACCATACTACTGGCGCAGTTCTTACTGGCGCTGGCACAATCCATGGCGTTATGGCTATTATGCAGGATGGTACGATCCCTGGTTTGATCCCTGGTTCGACCCCTGGTATTATGGCTATGCAGGCTGGTATGGTGGTCCCTGGTATGGATGGGGTGGCTATTATCCTTGGTATTGGGGAGGTCCGGCTGTGGCTTACGTGCGCCCAAGCAACGGCTATCGTAGCTTTAGCCATTCAGCATCAGGCTCTAACGTAAATAGCTCTTACAGGAATAATTATCCTGGGCAATACAATCGCTTTGGCCGTCGCGAGAGCACAAATACCAACAGCAACCGAAACTACAATTATAACAACAACCGCAGTTTCAACTACAGCAATTTCGGCAACCAGAGTCATGGTGGAAGCTTTGGAGGCAGCCGTGGCGGAGGCTTCAGCGGTGGCGGAGGCGGTTCGCGCAGTTATGGTAGTGGAAGAAGATAGAAACTTTTTAATATTTCAAGAATATGAAACGTGTAAAGATCATTTTGCCGGCTTTGTTGGGACTCATGACAATTCCGGCTATGGCACAGGAAACTTATCAGGATGCCAAACTGGCTGAGACTGCTCTTACGGGTACTGCCCGTTATGTGGGCATGGGTGGAGCCATGGAGGCTTTAGGTGCTGACCTTTCTACTATCAGCACCAACCCTGCAGGTATAGGTATGTTCCGCAAGAGTCAGGCAGCTCTTTCTGCCGGTGTGCTGGCGCAGTCGTCGGCCGACAAGAACTTCACTTTTGATGGCACCAATGCCTACATCGATGGAAAGAACTCGAAGGTGAGCTTCGACCAGATTGGTTTTGTATGGTCTATGGCCCACCGCAACCAGACTTACGTCAACCTGGCATTCAACTTCCATAAGAGTACCGACTTCATGCAGATTCTCACGGCAACCAGTATGCTCAACGGTGCCTCACAGTCTAAGTTGGCAGCCAACAAGACTGACTACAGCAACTATATAGACAAACGATATGATGGCTACATCCGCAATGCGGGTGACCTGATCTGGAACGGTGTGGACGAGAATTATCATAAGTTGATGGGCAAGGACGAGAATAACTTGCAGAATTTCTATGATGGTCGTTCTTTCCTTTTCGGACAGTATCAGCATGGCTACATCGGTGTCTACGACTTCAACATCAGCGGAAGCATCAAGAACCGCGTATGGTGGGGTGTCACCTTGGGATTGCATGATGTCAATTACCACAGCGACTCTTACTATACTGAGAATTTTGTAGCTGAAAAGGAAGCCTTTGGTGAGTCGTGCGAGAGTCTGAAGATTGACGGAACTGGATTTGATGTAAAGGCGGGTGTCATCTTCCGTCCTGTGGAGAGTTCTCCTTTCCGCATCGGTGTCTATGTCAACTCGCCTGTATTCTATGACCTGACTATGAAGGGTACTGCCGATCTGTTTCTTATTGACAATAATATTGTCAACGATCAGGGGCAGTATGCTGCCGGACATAACTCGTCATACGTGGGTTACGACTATCGTCTCAATACTCCCTGGAAAGCAGGTCTGAGCTTGGGTCACACCATCGGCAACTACTTCGCTCTCGGTGCCACCTACGAATATGCCTGGTACAATCACTTCGACAACCGTATCAAAGACGGTGGTTATTATGACGGATGGGACTACTACGAGTCGAGCAGCAGCGACAAGCCTATGAACGACCACACCAAGGCAACCCTGAATGGTGTGAGCACCCTGAAGTTGGGTATGGAGTACAAGCCAATTCCGATGCTGGCTGTACGCGTGGGCTACAACTATGTGTCGGCTTTGTATAAGGAAGACGGTGTGCGCGACCAGACTTTGATGTGCTCTTATGATGCTGATGGTAATACAGGTGTCAACATGGCAACTTCTACCGATTACACCAACTGGAAGGCGATCAACCGCTTCACTCTGGGTCTTGGCTTCAACTACAAGAAGATGTTCCTCGACCTGGCTTACCAGTACAGCGCTCAGGACGGTGACTTCTATCCCTTTATGAGCAGCAAGAACTTTGGCACTAAAGAGGGTTTCACTCCAGCCATCAGCAATGAGGTCTCAGCAACCAAGGTTTCCAACAACCGTCATCAGTTGCTCATGACCTTGGGATATAAGTTCTAAGACACGTAAGTAATAGCAATCAGGCGGAAGGCTATCGCTTCCTCTGGCCGCACGGAATTTTAGAGTAAAATAAAGAAGTTAAGGGAAGTTAGATGGGTTAAGAGTCAAATGCTTTATTGTTTGGAAACGAAACAATAAGCAATGAACCTCTTACCTGTCTAACTTCCCTTATTTTTTTAGCCATATAGGAAATAAAAATCTTGAATTAAAAGATTTTTTGCTGAAATAGCATTAAAAATTTGCATTAAGCCCTTTTAAATTGTATCTTTGCACTTGATAAATCTCTGTTCAAAGCCTTTGAATGTCCGTTCAGAGCCTTTGAATGTCCGTTCAAAGCCTTTGAACGGAGATTTATGAGGTGTTTGGCAACAATATCTTGGGTGACAGACAATCATTTCCTAATAACAAAAAACTTAATATAACTATGGCAAAGTACAAATTAGTAGAAATGGCAGACATGGATAAGACCGGCACACGCAAGGTTTATCCTAAAATGGTGACCTATCGGACACTGTCTACAGAAGAGTTTATAAAAAAGATGAAGTGGTATAACAACGCATTACCAACGAGCGCGATAGAGGCTGCTTTAACGGATATGTGTAACATATTGGCCCGTATGTTGGCTATGGGGTACAATGTCAACCTGGATGGATTGGGAACCTTTTCGTTGTCCCTGGGGTTCGAAGACGAAAAACCTACCGAGATGCAGCATGACGATGACAAGATGGCGTATCGTACAGTGGGAGTAAAGAATATCAATTTCAAGACCTCACCCGAGTTGATAAAGGAAGTAAAACTACTTGTCAACTCCGATCTGGAACGTGATATGAGTGGTGTAAAAGTTATCAAACGCGAGTTGTACTCCAAAGAAGAGCGTGTCAGTCGTGCCTTGGAAGAGATCCATGAAAACGGTTTCATCACCCTCACCGATTATGCAGCCATCAATCATCTAAGCCGGACTGCCGCCTCCATGGAATTGAAAACGTTGACAGATGACCCTTCTTCTCCTATCACAGCAAAAGGAAGAGGCTCTCACAAGGTTTGGGTGAAGAAGCAAGAGGAATAATCGGAAATTTTCGAATAACATTACTCAAGTTTCGCTTGTGGTTCAAGTACGGCCTGAAAGGGCAGAAGTTTTACATAACGCAGAGGATTTTCAAATTTTATTAGGTATATTTTAAAGCTTTTGCCCTTACAGGGCGCCTTGCCGATTGTCTTTATACCCAGGGCGCTGCCCTGGGCTAAGAGCTTCTGCCCCTTCAGGGCGTGCTGCTTCTGTAAGTCTCTGCTATTTAGGGCGCTGCCCTGGGCTAAGAGCTTTTGGGCCTTCAGCCCGTACTTGAACCACATGTGAAACTGGGGGTATTACCGTCCCTAAGGTTAAACATGTTTAATTGTCAAAGAAAATCATGGCTTTTTCGGATGATAATATTACTTTTGTAGCATCAAAAACTCAAGACACTAAAAACAAACCAAAAATGGATTCACACATAACTAATTAAAAAAACAAATATAAACTACAAAAAACAAACACTAAAAACAAAACTGTGAAAATGAAAACTAAAACAAAGACAAAGGTAGCGCTTGTAGCGTTGTGCCTTTTGGCTTCGCACGGAGCTATGGCTAAAGATTATTACTTGGCACCTAATGGTACAGGTAATGGTATGACTATTGACAAGCCTTTTGGTGACCCGGTAAAGGCTTTTGCTGCACTGAAGGCTGGCGACATTCTCTATGTAAGAGGAGGAACCTACCATCTTTCATAAACCATCAATGTGACTGAGACAGGTACTGCAGACAAGCGTATCTGTGTGTTTGCCTATCCTGGTGACACAGAGCGCCCAGTATTCGACTTCTCTGGACAGCCACGCAGTACTGCAACAGAGGCTGCTAACAACCGAGGTATCATGCACAAGATAGGTGCTAACTACTGGCATTATCGTGGTCTCGATATCTGTAACTCTGCTGACAACGGTATGAAACTCGAGGGTAGCTACTGCGTAGTGGAACTCTGCCGCTTCTATGGCAATGAAGATACGGGTCTGCAACAGGGATTTGGTAAGGATTCCAAGGGAAACAACACTCGTAACACCGAGTTTAAATATGGACGATTCAATATCATAGTGAATTGTGATGCATACGACAATTACGACCCTTGGACCAAAGGCGGTAATGCCGACGGATTCGCTATCAAGTTGTATCCCGGTCCTGGCAATGAGTTTCATGGATGCCGTGCCTGGCATAACTCCGATGACGGATGGGACCTCTATTATACGGTTTTCCCTATCGTCGTCGACAACTGCTGGTGCTTGAAGAATGGTTTCGCTGATGGTAATGCCAACGGCTTCAAGATGGGAGGATGCAAGCAGGGCGGTACCTCAACAGGCGCTCATGTTTTCAAAAACTGTATTGCCGCATTCCACGCCAAGAAAGGATTTGACCAGAACCATCATCGCGAGGGTTCTTATCTCATCAATGACCTCTCGTATGGCAACGGCATCAACTATGGTTACAACATGGAAGAGCCTGACTATGGCAACTGGGTGCTGCGCAACTGCGTGGGCTTTGCCTATGGCTCACAAAAGATGGAACGTAACTCTGCTTTCACTAAGGCGCCAGACATCGACTACTGTACCTGGACCACACTCGATAACACCAATCCTTTGGGTGAAAAGGCAAGCAATACAGGTACTTCCTATGCCAAAACTATCAATAATTATTCTTCCGAGTACGAGGATCTGAGCTACGAGACTGGCATCAGTGCCCGTCAGGATAACGGAGAGTTGCCTTTGAAGTTCGGTAGACTGAAGGCAGGCAGCAAGCTGATAGATACGGCCACTCCTATTACGGATTTCAAGACGGTGGATGCTCATAAGGCTGCATACGAATATGCGGGTAATGCCCCAAAGAACTGGTCTGTCACCCTCAACATCCCTTACGTGGGCAAGGCGCCTGACTATGGTCCATACGAATATGGTGGCGATGACAATGCCTATACTCTCAAAATGCCTGTGAACGACGGTACGGTGGAAGATGCCATACCTGAGCCAAGCGATGGAAAGAACTGGGTGACCACAACCGTAGTCAACAACTATCTCTTCCAGGATGAGGTAATTGCCGATGAGGTGAAGAAGTATATCACAGGCGGAACGGCAGAAGGCGTGAATCCTAAGTATTATGGTAAGGGCTCGGATGGTAAGAGTCCTGTGATTTACGTGGATGAAACTACGGTGAGAGGAAAGAAATACTCTGCTACTTATGGTGCTTACAGGATTCCAAAGGCAACCAACGTAGAGTTCACGCTGCCTTCTCTTGCCGAGATGAAGTCTAATGTATATTGCACGGGTGGTCGTACACTCGCTATCGACTGGCATTATGCAGACAACTCTCAGTCTGGAACTTCATCTGTCAGTTTGAAGGAGGGCACTACTTTGGTTGACGTGAAAGCCAAGGTGGGCAAGATAGAGAAGAAGCCTATTGTTGTGACATTGACCAATAATGGTGGTGGCGATATGTACCTTACCGACCTGACACTGGGCGTTTACCAGGAGGTGGACGAAGATGGCAATCCTATTGTTACGGGCATTGAGCAAGTAGAGAAGGAGAGCGCCACAAAGACCTATCAGATGTACCAGACCACCAATGGTCTGATCGTCTATGGTGACATTGCCTCACTCAATGTATTCAGCGCTGACGGTAAGAAGGTGGCAGGCTCAACAGACTCTCAGTTTGTCAACACCTCAGCCCTTGTCAAGGGCATGTACATCGTGCTCATCAAGGGCAAGGATGGAAGCACTGTCGCACAGAAGTTCCTGCGCAGATAAGCTTCAAGCGAAAGAAATAATGAATCACAGAATGAGTGAGAAGTATGTGAACACCTATTAATGTGTTTCAAAGTAATTGAAATAATTTGCGATTCAGAAAGATAATTTGTAATTTTGGCATTCGTAAGTTTACTGATAACGAATATCCAAAAATATGAAGAAAATACTTTTTGCAATCGTTCTGTCTCTGACGGCTCTGAAGGTATCGGCTTACGATTTCCTCAGAGCCGTTAAAGATTCTATCCCCGGAGGCTACAACTTCTGGGTTTATACACCAGTAGATTATTTTTATTCTCAAGAGCAGACTCCTGTCATCATCTTCCTGCATGGAGCAAGCCTTTGCGGAAGAGACCTCTCGCGTGTTCGCCGTTATGGTCCTCTCGATGCCATCGTGAAAGGCAGGGATATTGATGCCCTCACCATTGTGCCTCAGAACCCCGGTGGAGCCTGGAGCCCGAAGAAGGTGATGGATGTCTTCGACTGGGTAAGGAAACATTACGCCTGCGACTCTACCCGTGTGTATGTGCTGGGCATGAGTCTCGGCGGTTATGGCACTATGGATGTCTGCGGCACCTATCCCGATCGCATTGCTGCAGGAATGGCACTCTGCGGAGGTACCTCGCTCAAGGATGTGAGTGGACTGGGCAAGTTGCCTTTCTGGATTATTCATGGTACTGCCGACAGAGCTGTGCCCGTGAAGCAGTCGAAGGTGGTGGTGGAGAAACTGAAAAGGAGTGGCAACGACAGCCGGTTGCTCTACGACTGGCTACCTGGTGCCAATCATGGAGCACCTGCCCGTATCTTTTATCTCAAGAAAACCTATGAGTGGCTTTTCTCTCATAGTCTGGTGGATAAAGACCGTCCTGTCAACAAGAGCATCGACATAGGACTGGGCGATTTGCGCAAGGCTTACCGTGACGTCAACCGCAACAAGCCTGCGCCCGAACTGATCGATGGTCCCAGTATTATCAAAGAAGAAGGGAATGAGTATTAATGCTCATTCCCTTCTTATGCTTTCTTTCCCATTTGTGAAAGTTGAGTTCTATAATCTTGTCATGTAATAACCCATTGCGTTCAGCTGGATGGCTGCGCCCATAAGGTACATCTGGTGCAGGGCAGCGATGAAACCCCTGAAGGCAGCCTCAGTACCTGGCTCCAGACCTTGATGGATAAGTGTGTTATAGGTACGGGCGGCACACTCTGCCACAATGTTCGATAAGCCTTTGTGGGCATTCTCGTCCAACAGCAGAACCTTTTCACAGATGTAGTCATCCATGTGGTCGAAATCTATGCGGTCGCGCAGATAGATATACAGATTCTCCACCTTGCCGTATAGCTCCCAGTCCTCATCCCAGTATTTGGCGATGGCCATGCCAACAAACATAATCCAACCCAAGGCTACAGTGGGATACTTGCCAAACTCACGCATGGCATCGGGCAGATAACTCTCGCCTATCTTTGCCCAGAGAGTCTCAATGTCGGGAGCTTCAGGCAGACGCTCATCTATTCGCCCCACTGAGAGGAGATACTGATGCAGGTCTTCCTTAAATACCAGCTCTATAGGTTTCTTGTTGTTATTCTCCATAACGATTTACTTTTCTATGATTTCGTTGGCTCTCTTCAAAGCCAGGTTGATATGGCTGCAGATGTTCTCTTCGCCAATGAGGTGATAGAATCCTGCATGCTCCAACTGTCCGTTCACTTTCTCTCTTACTCCCGAAAGCACAATCTGGATGCCTTCCTTCTTACTCATCTCGCAAAGGTTGGTAAGGTTGTGGATACCTGTAGAGTCAACGAAGGGCACCTTACGCATACGGATGATGCGCACTTTAGGACGGTCGCCAAATGAGGCCATGATTTCCTCAAACTTATTGCCGGCTCCAAAGAAGTAAGGACCATTGATCTCATACACCTCCACACCCTGTGGAATGATGAGGTGATCCAGGTTTCCTGTAGAGAACTCTGCGTCCTGGTTGAGGTCGATCTCCTCGGTGATGGCCTTGACATCAGTAGTCTCCGACATACGTTTCATGAAGAGCAGACAGGCGATGATGAGTCCCACCTCGATTGCGATGGTGAGGTCGAAGATGATGGTGAGGAAGAAAGTGATGAGCAGGACGGTAACGTCGCTCTTTGGATTCTTCATGAGTTCAAGGAACGAGCGCCATCCACACATACCGTAAGAAACTACCACCAGCACACCTGCCAGACAAGCCATAGGAATGTACTTGGCCAAAGGCATGAGGAACAGGAAGATAAGCAACAATACCACGGCATGGATGATGCCAGCAACAGGGGTCTTACCACCATTATTAATATTGGTCATGGTGCGGGCTATGGCTCCTGTGGCAGGAATACCGCCAAAGAGGGGAGAGGCAATGTTCGCCAGTCCCTGAGCCACCAACTCGGTATTGGAATCGTGGTGGTCGCCGATAACACCATCTGCTACAGTAGCTGAGAGCAAAGACTCGATAGCTCCCAGGATGGCAATGGTGATGGCTGGTGATACCAAGCTTTTGATGGTTTCCCAATTCATGTCGGGCACCTGAGCGGCTGGCAACTCATTGCTGATAGAGAAGCGGTCGCCAATGGTCTCGATAGAGAGGACACCGGCAAAGTTTTTCAGCAGCAGGGCAACGATGGTCATCAGGATAATAGCTATCAATGAGCCTGGAATCTTCTTGCTGAAGCGTGGAGTGACGGCAATAACGACCACACTCGCCACACCTATCAGAGCGCACCAAGGGTCGATGGTATTGAAGTTCTGCAGATAGACTCCCCATTTCTCAATAAAGTCGGAAGGGTTGGAAGGAAGTGTCAGTCCGAAGAGGTCTTTGATCTGGGTGGTGAAGATAGTGACGGCGATACCGCTGGTGAATCCCACCACGATGGGATAGGGTATGTACTTGATGATGGTACCCAATCGAAGCAGTCCGAAAAGTACGAGGAAGAAGCCTGCCATCAGGGTAGCGATGGTGAGTCCCTCGAAGCCATACTTCTGTATGATGCCGTAGATGATGATGATAAACGCACCTGTAGGTCCGCCTATCTGCACCTTGCTTCCTCCGAAGAGTGAGATGACGAGACCAGCCACAATGGCTGTGATGATACCCTTTTCTGGTGTTACTCCCGATGCAATACCGAACGCAATGGCCAAAGGAAGGGCTACGATGCCCACAATGATACCTGCCATGAGATCGGACATGAATGTTTTCTTGTCGTAAGTCTTCAAACAAGAAAACAACTTTGTCTGAATGTTGAAAGCCTTCATTATTGTGTTATATTTTTCAAAAATTTGGGTGCAAAGTTACTAATAAATATTCATAATAGCAAAAAAAACGTAAACTTTGCACCCTAAATCTTTAATCCATATAATCCACCTTGATGACTATCACTCTGATTTGTTGGTCGTTAGTGTCGTTTTCCACTTTGGCTATATGCCAGTCGCGAGGGAAGAAAATAAAGAATTCATCGGGATTACTGTCATAGAATCTTGCTTTCTCTACCTGGTAATCATAGTGTATCACGTCTGGTCGGTACTTGCTGTTGGGTATACTGGTGTAATGGTCGATGATGCCAAAACGCTCCGTTCCCTTTACCACATACTGGAAATCGATGTGGTGGTTGTGACTCTCGCTCCTTCGTTTTGCCAGTGGACCGTTCTGCGAATCCTCTACACTTACCACCAACTGTGTGCCGGGTATTTTGTGCTTGCCCTTGCTGATGGCGAGCAGGTCGGTATGACTCAGATACTCGAAGAGGGCTTTCCACTGTGCAGGGTTCTTTTGATATTGCAGATAGAAGTCTACGAGGTTCACGCTGCTGTGGGGCTTGGCCTGCACGAAACCATTGCGCCATTCGCCCGACTCTGCCCACTGTTGCGCCTTCTTGATGAGCTCGGGTTGATTGCCATAATACTGGGTATAGTAACCCTTGACCTGTGTTTGTGGCTTGCTCAGATTCTTTGTCTTCGTCTGTGCCTGTGCATAAGCGGCAGAGCAGAGTAGGGCGCATGCCATGAAACTCTTGATGAGATACAAATAGTTTTTCTTCATATTTGAATAAAGTTTGAATAACAAAAAAGAGGATTCTCCCGAAGGAGGAATCCTCTTTACATTATATCAAAAAATTTACATCAGTTTTAGTTTCCGATTACAGAATGGTCTTAACAGCCTCGAGCATACCCTTCTCCTGGATGAGGTCGAGATCCTTCTTAACCAACTCTGTCAAGCCAGGAACAGTCTTGTTGAGGTCTTCCTTCCAGATGTAGTCGAAAGCAAGAACACCCTCAGCCACCTTCTGAGTATCGCCAGTAGCCCAGAGCTCTGTCAGCTTGTCGATAATCTTCTGGTCGTCCTGTGGCTTGATCTCTGCACCGTCAGCACGCTTGCCTCCCTTGTAATAAGTGATGATAGCAGCCAAACCGAATACCAAGCCCTGTGGCAGCTCACCCTTACGCTCCAAGTAGATCTTCACGCCTGGGAGGTCGCGAGTCTCATACTTAGGGAATGAGTTGAGCATGATACTTGTTACCTGGTGGTCAACAAATGGGTTCTCGAAGCGCTCCAATACGTCAGACGCAAACTTCTGCAACTCGTCCATTGGCAAGTTAAGAGTCTGCATCAACTCATCGAACTGTACTTTGTGGATGTACTTGCCCAATACTGGGTGCTCGCAAGCATCGCGTACGATGTTTACACCGCTCAGGTAAGTGACAGGGCTCAATACAGTGTGAGGACCGTTGAGCAGTGTTACCTTACGCTCGTGGTATGGCTTCTCGTTGTCGGTGATGAGAACGTGCAGACCAGCCTTGTGAGCAGGGAATTCTTCCTGCATCTGCTCTACAGTCATATTCTCTGCCTTCTCGATTACCCAGAGGTGGAAGCTCTCAGCCTTAACTACGAGGTTGTCCTTGTAGCAAACCTTCTGCTGAATTTCCTTGATGGTATCACGTGGGAAACCAGGAACGATACGGTCTACGAGAGTAGCGCATACGTAGCAGTGGTTGGTGAACCACTCCTTGAAGCCTTCGTAGTCAGCGCCCATGTCACCCTTCCAAAGCTCAATGTACTGATAGATGCACTCCTTCAGGTGGTGGCCGTTGAGGAAGATCAACTCACAAGGCATCAGAATCATACCCTTAGTTGGGTCGCCCTCGAAGAACTTATAGCGATGGAACAGCAACTGTACCAACTTACCTGGATAAGAAGCAGCAGGAGCATCAGTAAACTTGCAAGAATCATCGAATGCGATACCAGCCTCAGTTGTGTTAGAGATGATGAAACGCATCTCTGGCTGCTCTGCCAAAGCCATAAAGGCCTGGTTCTGAGAATATGGATTGAGTGCACGGCTAATCACGTCGATACGCTCAAGAGTATTGATGGCCTGACCATTCTCCTTACCCTGAAGGTTTACATGGTAGAGGCAGTCCTGACCGTTCAGCCAGTCAACCATACCGCCAGCCAAAGGCTGAACGACAACAACAGAACCGTTGAAGTCGGTCTTCTTGTTCATATTCCATACAATCCAGTCAACAAATGCGCGAAGGAAGTTGCCCTCACCAAACTGGATAATTTTCTCTGGCATAACGCTCTTTGGAGCAGTACGCTTGTTCAAAGATTTAAGCTCTTTCATGATTTGTTTTGTTTTTTATATTGTTTTTAATTATTTCTGCTGCAAAGGTATAAAAATATCCTTTACGTTATACATTTATGTTGCAAAAATGTTGCGTAAAGGTTTGCGTTGTTACATGGCGAAAATATTAAAACCACCATCCACTACAGCCACAGTACCTGTTACGAATGATGCAGCATCGCTCATCAGATACTGGATAGTGCCGCAGAGTTCTTCTGGTTTACCCATACGTCCGAACGGAGTCTGGCGGATAACATCCTTTCCGCGCTCTGTGTAGGTTCCGTCGGGATTGGTAAGGAGCGCACGGTTCTGCTCGGTGATGAAGAAACCTGGAGCTATGGCATTTACACGGATACCCTCACCAAACTTCTTGGCTGTCTCGTGAGCCATATATGCTGTAAAGTTGGAGATGCCTGCCTTGGCTGCTGCATAACCGCAGACACGGGTCATTGGGCGGAAGGCTGCCATAGAAGAGAAGTTGATGATGCTTCCCTTTCCTGCCTCTACCATTGGATGCAGGAATACTTGTGTAGGTATAACAGTACCTGTGAGGTTCAGATTCAGCACCGTCTGAAACTGCTCTGTCTCCAAGTCAAAGAAAGTCTGGTCGGGGCCGATCGTTGCGCCCTTCATGTTTCCACCGGCAGCATTGAGCAGGGTGTCTACCTTACCATATTTAGCGAGGATATCCTTGCAGTTCTGCTCTACGATCTCCTTGTTCATCACATCGCTCTTGAAGAAAGAAGCCTCACCGCCTGCTTGTTTGATGTCTTCCACAATAGCCTTGCCTACTTCTTCTTTACGACCCAGGATGGCAACTTTGGCTCCCTCGAGAGCCAAATACTTGGCGATAGTTTTTCCCAATACGCCTGTTCCACCTGTGATGACCACAACATAATCTTTAATGTCGAAAAGATTGCTCATGATTTTTTTGAATTGTTTGAATAATAAATAGTTAATAAAGGTGATGCTACAATCATACTCATTGTCATCTTCGCTTCATTTGCAAAATTAGCGCATTTTTATTGAATAAGCAAATATTTAGCTGTGTTTTTTCTCACTACATTCTCTTTTCGTACTTTCTACAACCATTTCGCGTGAGAAACTGGCTTATTTCGTCTTTTTTTTCTTATTCCTTCCTTCATATCGTTCGATGTCTACAAAAAAATAACTCAACTTCCACATTTGTGAAAGTTGAGTTAATGATCTATTGTATTGTGGTTTATCGGCCAAAGGCCTATATGTCTTTACTCCTTGAACTTAATCATGTCGACACGTCTTGGTTTGGCCACTGGTGCTTCGTCAGGATAACCGAGGGCGATGCAGTAAAGAAGCTGAACACGGCATAAGTTGAGTAAAAACACTCAACTTTATAATCCACGAGCCTTGAAGATACGTTCCTTGGCATCATTGATCTCTTGGAACTTTTTCTCGGCAGCCCTGCGGACATCCTCGCCAAGGGCAGCCACCTTGTCGGGGTGATGCTTGAGAGCCATCTTGCGATAGGCACTCTTCACCTCATCATTGGTAGCCGATGGCGATATGCCGAGTACACGATAAGCATCGTCGAGACTTGAAGCCGAAGAAGCTCCACTGCGGAGGTTGAGCATCTGGTCAAGTTCGTCAGCACTAAGTCCTAAGTGATAGGTAACCTCTTTCAGCGCTGTGAGTTCCTCAGCTGGCACCTGACCGTCGGCCTGGGCTATCATGACCAGGAAATTGAGCAACTGAAGGCGCTGTTCGTACATCATGCTGTTGCGAATCTGCTGACAGCTGTCCTGAATCACGCTGCGATATTGCAACACACCTACACGCTTCTGCTCCTCAAAAAGTTTCAGAAGAATCTGCTCGCCCTGTGTCATGGCTCCCAAACCGAAGTTCTGGCGTAAGAAGCGACGCACGAGCTCCATCTCGGAATGCATCACCTTGCCGTCGGCCTTGATGATGTAAGAGGCAAGAACAAGTAACGAGAACATGAACGAGTTGCGTTGTCCCTCGCTGCTGTTTCTTTCCTGCTGTCCTGTATCCTGGCGGTTTACCTCGTTAAGTCCATGTTCGAAGAGAGAGCCTAAGGCATAGCCTGCCAAGGCTCCCAACGGACCACCTGTGATGAATCCGAGTACACCGCCAATCCATTTTCCTGCTCCCATTGTCGTTTCAGTTTTTGGAAGTGATGCTTAGCAACTTAATTAGTTGAAGTAATACAAGAAGGTGGCAATACCGGAAAGGGCAGGCTTGCGCTGACCTTCTATCTCGATATCGAACTTGATGCTTGCCTTGCAGATACCACGAAGGTTCTGAATGTCATGAAGGGTTGTCACAAGGCGAACACGTGAGCCGGTGATGACAGGCTGACCGAAACGCATCTCGTCCATGCCATAGTTGACCAACATCTTGATGTTGTGTACTTCTACAATCTGCTGCCACATGTAGGGTAACAAAGAAAGGGTGAGGTAGCCATGAGCGATAGTGCTATGGTAAGGACTCTCTACTTTTGCACGCTCCACGTCTACATGTATCCACTGTGGGTCGAGTGTTGCATCAGCAAACTTGTTGATACGTTCCTGGTCTACCTGCAACCACTCTGATTCACCTAATCTCTCACCTAAGTGAGATGCAAATTCCTCGTAAGAATTGATAATTAATTTTGCCATAGTTTTGAATATATTATTTTTATAGTTTTTTCTTTATTATGAAGTGAAAATATTGAATATTCTCCAGGAAATTCTCCTTCTTTCCTCGTTAGTCTCTTCTGAAAATGTCGCGTGTATAGACTTTCTCATTCACATCATTCAGGACAGGGTCGTAACGGTTGGCGATGATGGCCTGACTCTGTTTCTTGAACTCCTGCAAGTCGTTGACAACACGGCTGCCGAAGAAGGTACTGCCATCCTCGAGGGTTGGCTCATAGACTATCACCTGTGCACCTTTAGCCTTGATGCGCTTCATAACTCCCTGGATACTGCTCTGGCGGAAATTGTCACTGTTGCTCTTCATCGTGAGTCGATACACTCCGATAGTGCAAGGGTGTTCTTTCTGAGGATCATAGCTGCTGTTATCCTTATAGAAATAATATCCAGCCATACTGAGCACTCGGTCGGCGATAAAGTCCTTACGGGTGCGGTTGCTCTCAACAATGGCTTGAATAAGGTTCTCAGGAACATCGGCATAGTTGGCCAGCAACTGTTTGGTGTCCTTAGGCAGACAGTAACCTCCGTAGCCAAACGACGGGTTGTTATAGAAAGAACCGATGCGAGGGTCGAGTCCCACACCATCGATGATCGACTTCGTTTCAAGCCCCTTCATCTCGGCATAAGTGTCTAATTCGTTGAAGAAACTCACACGCAGTGCCAGATATGTGTTGGCAAAGAGCTTGACAGCCTCGGCCTCGGTAAGTCCCATAAACAGGGTGTCAATATCCTGTTTGATAGCTCCTTCCTGCAGGAGTGAGGCAAAGGTATGTGCTGCTTGGTCGAGTCGCTCGTCGCCCTCAGGACGGCCTACGATGATGCGGCTGGGGTAAAGGTTGTCGTACAGCGCCTTGCTCTCACGTAGAAACTCGGGAGCGAAGATAATGTTGTCGCAATGATACTTCTTTCGTACATTTTCCGTGTAACCTACGGGAATGGTGCTCTTGATGACCATGATGGCATCAGGATTGACACGCATCACCAACTCGATAACTTCCTCAACGTGAGTCGTGTCGAAGTAGTTTTTTACAGGATCATAGTTGGTAGGGGTGGCTATAACGATGAAATCGGCATTCTTGTATGCTTCTTCTCCATTGGTTGTCGCCTTGAGATGCAAATCCTTCTCTGCCAAATACTTCTCAATGTAATCGTCTTGTATGGGTGACTGACGATTGTTGATAAGGTCCACCTTTTCTGGCACTACGTCAACAGCCGTCACCTGATGGTGCTGGCTCAGCAGCGTGGCTATGCTCAGACCAACGTAGCCTGTACCAGCTACCGCAATACGAATATTTTTGTTTACTGTTTCCATTGTTATAACTTTTAAAAGTTTTGTCTAAATGCAGCTTACCTTAATTTATAATATTGTGCAAAGGTACATTCTTTTTTAGACTTGACCAAATATAGATGGTAAGAGTTTTCTAAAATCAATAAAAATGACCTACTTCTCTCTTTACACCTTATTATTATTAAGGCTGAGCTCAACAGGCTTTACTTACACAAGGCTGTAAAGGGACAGTGCTCACAACGCTGCTTGTCTTCTGTTGCCACAAGTGGAAGAGAGGGATCGCATATCTCGCTGATGAGAGCTTCTATATGCTGCATGAACTCGTCCTGATATTCGGCCACGTCAAAGATAGGATTACGGCCAAACTTTAGCGTCGGGTCATAATCCTTGCTTCCCGCTTGCTGGATGAAAAGCAATCCCGGACTAACAGGCTCTTTTGTCTTGTTATATCGGCCGTCATTGCCTACAATGATAGAATAAAGCAATGCCTGCAGATAATAATCAGTGTGCAGCGAGAGCTTGGAAGGATCGAATATGGTAGCCACATCAGCAGGGAACCGTGATGGCATACGTCCTGTCTTATAGTCGATTACGCGAATGCGCTCGGCTATATTGTCAAGACCAGGATTACCATTGGCAGCCACAGCATCAAGACGGTCGATGAAACCGCCTAATGTGATGGCTTTATTACCTATAGGAGTATTGAACTCAAAGGTTTTATTCACTTGTTTCTCAAGTCCTAATAGTGTATAGGGGGCCAGCTTTTGGTCTATGCGGAGGAGTTGTTTAAGATAGCTTGTGATAACCTCGCGGTTGATGAGCTGAAGACCATTGTATTCGGGCATTTTAGATCCGGGCTTCAAGCGGAACAACTGTTCTGCAAAAGCCTGATCTACTAAACTATACAGGCTGTTTTCGTGTTTGAGCGCATAGTCTATCTTCTCCTTGCTGATGATGAGGGGATGAATGAGCTGCTTCTCACCATTAGCATTGGTTTGCAAATCTTCGGGACGGGCAAACTGAAGATAGAACAGTTCGGCAGCACGATGGAAAATCAAACCAAAGTAACGGTTGTCTATCTCATCATCCAACTCTTCTGGTTCTTTCAGTCCAGCCACATACCGGTAGTAGAAACGTTTCTGACATCTCAAGTAAGTGTTCAGGCATGTTGGAGAAATTATCTTTCCATCAATGAGTTGACTAATCATTTCCTCCGTTTTTTCTATTTTCTTTCGGTCTGGAGGAAGTGGTACTTGACCTGATGACAGAGCAGCGGTTTTCACCTGGTGCTTGCTTTCTACCAACAGCTGTAGCATGAAGCGGCTCATTTCGCCAGTATGTCCATCCTCAGTAGAGTTGTTGTATGTAAGGGTGATGTCAGCAGAACGTTGCAGCATGCGATGGAAATAGTAGGAGAAGATAGCCACTTTGTTGTCTACCGTGGTAAGTCCGTAAGCCTTGCGCAACGAATAAGGAATGAACGAAGAGTCGTTGACGCCCTTGGGAAGATTTCCTTCGCTGGCAGATAGCACGATGATATGATTGAAATCAAGATTGCGTGTTTCGAGAACTCCCATAATCTGAATACCTTCGGCGGGCTCACCATGAAAAGGAATAGTGGTGGTCTGCATGAGTTGCAGCAGGAGGTGCTGTAAGGTAATGATATCTACGATTAGGTCACCCGACTGGATGAGTTCGTGGAGACGGTTGACAAGCGTATAGGTGCGAAAGAGTGATTCCTGAAAGAGTGGGTCGTCAAGCGTACGTGCTTGTGTACCTATGTTCTTCAGCACGTCCAAGAGATACTGTACGAGCGAAAGGTTGAAGTTCTCGCCCGATGACATTTCCTGAAACAGGATTTCAAGTCCCTCGTCCTCTTTTTGGCAAAGCCATTTGCGGGAAGGGAAGAATATCTTCTTGTCATGAAGTTCGCCCATGAGTTCGGCATAAGCAGACGAGATGTACTGGGCGTAAGGATGGCGAAGCACATAGTTGACATAACGGAGACGATAGCAATCTCTATCCTTGTCATAGCCCAAGGTCTGCAGTTCGGTTAGCGTTTGTATCAGACTGTAGAATGGAGTCTGCTGCAAGGGATAGCCTAATGTGATGTTGACACTCTCCACCTCCTCAGGTAAGGAGTGGATGACAGTAGGCAACAGACTCTCGTCTGCAAGCACGATGGCAGTGCTGCGCCCTTGCTTATATCGCTCGTTCTGCATCAGCCAGCTATGTATGTAGCGAGCCTGTATGTTATCGGTAGGAGCGCTAATATAGGTAATATCTTTGGTCGAATCAAAAGAGTCATACAGCTCTGTATCAGATAAATAATCCAACTCGTTACCAAAAGCACTCATCAACTGCCGGATGTAATATCCGGCCTCGTTGCCATCCTTCATATAGTATTTGTCGAAGTCCCAATAGAAGGCAGCCTTGCCCTCTCTCTGCAATCGTGAGCACAGCTTCTGCTCCACACACTGCATCATATTGAAGCCCACAAAGAGATATTTCTTGTGCCGGAACTCAAGCGACTCGTCTTCCACCACACGCCGATACAAGGCACCCTCGTAGGCAAGGTTCTGTGCCTCAAGGCGCTGATTGAAATTGGTATAGATGTCGTAGAAATGACTCCACAACTGTAGGAAGCGCTTTTTGAGTTCGGTGTTGTGGTCATCAGAGAAATTGCTGAAGAATTTCTTAATGATTTCCTTCTGCTCTTCGGTGAGGTAAGACACGTCATCGAGTTCATGGATGTCACTGAGGTTGGCAAAGAGCTGCCTGGCAGAAGCCATGTTCTTGTCCACATCATCGAAGTCTGCTATTAGCAGCTGCCCCCAGCCGTAAAAGTGGTCGAGTGTCTCTTCGATGCCAGTACACTCGACGAAAGACTTATGAAGATCGCATACCAACTTGATGGGGTCACCCACCTTCAGCGTAGTGTGCTGACGAAAGAGGTCGCTGATGGTGATATAGGTGGGGCTCCACAAAGGATGGGAAACCAAACGTGCCAACTGCTCGTTGAGAAACAGCGAGGCACGCTTGTTGGGGAATACGATGGCTATATCGCTCAGATTGTTGCCATATTTCTGTATGATGTCTTGGGCTACGTATGTCAAGAATGATTTCATATTCGTCGTTTTTATAATCTTGATGAAATAGAGTCGTTATGTCTTAGTTTGGGGTGTCAGAATTCCACCTTGACTATCTTGTTGGGATAGACATACCACAGATAGCCTTCTATCAGTGGATGACTGTCGTTTCCGTTGTCGGAATTTGCACTTTGGTTGGCCTCCATGCCTTCCAGCAACTGCATGTACTGTCTTACCTGTACGTGATGCTCGTCCTTGGGTTTACCGAACTTGAAGTCCACCACAATGGTCTTTTCACTATCCTTCATCACTCGGTCAGGACGATGTTCCACCACCTTGCCATGTTCCACACTCAGGATAGAGCACTCGTTGAAGAGTGTCCAGTGGGGAGAAAACCAATGCGCCACCTGCTGAGACTGCAGACGCTTGCGTATCATTGAATCCAAGTGCTTGCGTGAGAGATTCTCGTCGTAGAGCATTCCGTCTAATTCGAGTTGACGAAGAGCCTGCTCTATGTCGTCGGTGGTACGGATGGAGGAGAAGAGACTGTGCAGAATGGTACCCAACTTGATGTAGTACTTCTGCTGTTCCTCGTCCTCGTCGCCCTTTATGAAATCACGACTCTTGTTACTCTGCCGGAACTGAGGCATAGCAGGATTCACCTTCAGCTGCACAGCGATATTGGTGGCTTGCTGGCAAAAGACATTCTCCGATTTCTCCTTTTTCTTGTCTGTAGCATCAGCCTCCTCAACCTTAAGGGTTCCATATTCAAAAAGAATATCCTCGTCTTGCGAATTGGAAAGCGTTACAGATACATTGCCGCTGCTGAGTGTCTTCTCTACATCTGATAGCACACTTTCTATCAGATAACTACGGAATGTTTCCTTGTCACGATGAGCAATAACGAAGAGTCCACGGCTGGCACGTGTGAAAGCCACATATAGCAGGTTCATGTTGTCTACCATGTTCTGCAGATGCTCGTGGTGGTAATCGTCCTCGTAGATGCTTCCCTTCATCTGTTTGGCGATGAAATCGACAGGAACCAATGGTATTTTGTTGAAAGGAGCCTCGGCTGGCGTACACCACAGGGTACCTTTGGATGTCTCCAACATCCAGTCGCAGAAAGGAATGATAACATAATCAAACTCCAGACCCTTACTCTTGTGAATCGTGACGAGGCGTATGCCATTGAGCGCATCGCTATGTATGCTTTTCTCGTGCAGCGTATTGTCCCATTCCTTGATAAAAGAGTCTATATCGCAACAGTTGTCCTGCAGGTAAGCAGCCATCTGATCGTAGAAGGCGCAGATATAAGCACTCTGACTCTTCATCTCCTCTATGGTATCTAACTGTAGTTCAACAAAGAGGTTTTCCACTAAATCGAAAATAGGTTTCTGTAACAGGATATCACGCTGCTCCTCAATCTTTTCCACGATTTCATCGCTACCAAGGAAGGAGAGTGCGAACTTCTGAAGGGTAGCCCTGGAAATAGGATCATCGGGATGAATAAGCACACGTAACGCCGTAACAAGCGAATTGACCGCCTGGGATGCATCCAGACGGAAAGCCTCGTCGGAAACAAGAGGGTAAGGGCAACCATTGTTCATCAGAAATTCTGCCAAATCCTTAATGGTGCGGTTGGTTCTTACGAGGATGGCAATCTGACTGGGCTTTACACCCTGCTCTGTCAGTTGCATGATAGTTGCCATAGTTTCCTTCAGTGTGCGTTCTTTCCATTCTTCCTTGTTCAGGAGTTTAATCTGCACAAAGCCATTGGCAGGTTTGCCCGAAGGCACCCTCTGGGCTACGTCAGAGTATGCAATCTTCAGTTGTTCTGCCTCCTCGGGGGTATTCTCCTTGAGAGACTGGTATTCAGTTTCGGCAGCAGCTTTGAAGAATGCATTATTGAAATCGATGATGTTTTTTGCCGAACGATAGTTTGTATCCAAGGTCTTGATATCAAGTCGCTTGTCTCCAAACTGCTCTTGTATATTGTTAAGCAGTCGCCAGTCACCAGAGCGCCAGCGGTAAATGCTCTGCTTTACATCACCCACAATGAGGTTGCCTGCATCCTGATGACTCATGGTTTCATCGAGCAATACTTTGAAGTTCTGCCATTGTATGATGCTGGTGTCCTGAAACTCGTCTATCATAACATGCTCCAATTGCGTACCTATCTTCTCAAAGATAAAAGGTGAGTCACTGTCCTGCATAAGCGAATGGAGCAGCGTCTGCGTGTCACTGAGCAAAAAACGGTTTGCTTCCTCGTTGAGTGCACGAACTTTCTTCTCTATACTTCCTAAAAGGCGCAATTGGTTGAGGTTGCGCAGGGTGAGGTTTGCACTCTTGTAAAGACGCAACAACTTTGGGCGCTTCTCTTCAGAATAGCGCAATAATGGTGCAAGGGTATTGCATACCAGATCATACTTAGGTGAACCTGGCTGTGCATCTGCCGCACTCATCCAGTTATGCTCGTCCTCCATGGCTGACACAACACGTTTGCCAACGAGTTTTTCATCGTCGAAAAGTCCGTCTCTCAATTTGATGAAATAGCTGCAGACACCTGTTTTGCCATACGAGAAATCCGAAACCGTAAGTCCATTCTCGTCGAGTGTGTCAAAGAAGGTGGCTGCTATCTGCGCAAAGTGTTCCTTGGCATCCTGTTTCATTTTCCTGAGCTCGGCAGTGAAGTTTTTGAAAAAGTCTTCCTTTTCCATCACTTCATTGAGCGACTTGGCGGCACTCTTGTAATAATCGCGGAAGATATTTTCACCAAAACTCTTGATTTCACCGATCACGTTCCAACTTTTGTCATCAGCCATATTCGACTTGATATAGTCCATGATCCAGTGCAGAAGCCTGTCGGTCTGCCCCAGATCCTCAATCAGTTGGTCTACAGCCTGCTGCTCCACCTGGTAGTCATTGAGTCCTATGCGAAGGTTGGCGGTAAGGTCGAGCTCACGTGCCAGGTTACGAAGCACACTCTGGAAGAAAGTATCTATTGTTTCAACGCGAAAGTAGTTGTAGTTGTGAATGAGCAGACTGAGTGCAGTACTGGCATTCTTCTCTATCTGCTCCTGCGTGAGATGGGGCAAAGCTTTCTTTATCTGTTCAAGATAACCATGCGATTCCTCGAGTCCATGGGCAATACCATATAGCTGGCTGAGGATTCGTGTTTTCATTTCCTCAGTGGCTTTATTGGTGAAAGTCACTGCCAGGATGGTGCGATACGAATGTGGGTTGGCAATGACTAAGGTCATATATTCCCTGGCCAGCGTGAAGGTTTTGCCAGAGCCGGCACTTGCCTTGTAAACGGTGAGTTGTGAATTCATATATATTATAATGTAAGAATGTTTGTTTTAAAGAATGTCTATCTGTAAGTATTAGATTCTTCTACCAGTTGCGGAAAAGCTCAAAGTCGAACTTGCAGCCTACGCCATAGAACTGGGCATTTTTGAAACCGGCAAAGACTCCGATAGAAAAGAGGCGGGTGCTGAATCCATAGCCCCATTCGGTATAGGGATGCAGCTTTTCTACCAATAAGGCATTGACATAGAAGCGCTCAGCCTCTACAAATCTGCCCACCAAGGGCACCCAGGCGGCAAAGATCATCGGATTTTCGTAGGTGAAGTTGCTGCGTACGTAGTATTCAGAAGAGTTGTACCACTCTGAGGGCAACAGTTCGAACGAACCGCTCCAGTCGTCATTCCATCCTCCTGGAATGTAGTTGTCATTGAAATTGGAGTAGTCGATAAAGTACCAGTGAGAACCTCGCATGGTATAGAATCCTGCTCCAAGACGCGCAGAGTACAACTTTCGACGGCTGGCGTAGAAGATGCCCTTGGCATCGGCCTCAATACGCTCATAAGGTATGTTTGAGCCCATGAACCCCTTGATGCTACGCTCATAATCGGCCGTGACAGACACTCCTTTAGGCCCCCATGGTCGCCATATCAATCCAAAAGCAGGGGCCACGGAGCGATATTTGGAAGGATAGCCATACGATTCGTAGAATTCTGGATGAATCGCCCTGCGATGGTGGGCCACTATTCCTGCTTCAAATCCCCACTTGGGACTAAACATCCAGTGGTTTGTGAGACGGAAATAGCTGTCGGTAAACTCGGTGTAATTGTCCTTATTTACTGTTATCTCCTCGTCGTCATCCCTCTTGATGTCCAGTATGTTGCGGGCTATCACGTTGGTATTGATGCGATTGCCCTGTCCGTATACCATCTCGAGATAGCCGTCGTGCTTGGCATTATAGTTGAAGGTAGCCGGAATATTGAAGTACAGTTGATGCAGCTTAAAACTATAACCCGCCCTGAACCGCACACCAAGCTGTATGTTGTCGTTGAAGGAATAAGAGCTTCTGATGTCAAACTTGTAGATGAGTCCCTTGCGCTTGGTATAGCCCATGTATAGAGGGTTGAGGATAGGACTCAGACGTACATATCCTTGGCTTTCCTTGCCAAAGTCCTGCTGTATTCTGTTCACCATGTTGTCGCCAACGATGTCCCATAGCACATCCTTGGCAAAGTTGCGCTTTTTCTTGGTTCTGTCGGCCAGGCTGAGCGAGTCGCGACGGCTCTTCTCCTTGAAATATTGCTCATAGATGAGTTGCTCCTGTTCGTTGAGGAGAACAGGGCGCACTTGCGACATAAGGGTGGTGTCAGCAGCGTTGTTGAGTGTGTCAGAAAGCACCTTGGGCAGATTATAGTAAGAACTGAGCATACCGGTGATGTTGTTGCCCATAAACCTGAAATTGGCTTTCAAGTTGCATCTGTCGGGCAGAAGAGAGCGGTAGCCTTCGTTGCCCATGACGATGGATATAAAGAAGCGGGTCATATCGTACTCGCCCTCAAAGTCGACCAGATATATTTTTCCTGTCTTGCTGTTTACCACAGCCTTGGTTTCCACCATCTGCGTGTTCTTAATTTTGGGGTAGGCGTATACCTGGGCCTTGTCGAACGGCAAAGCGGTGACCCGATAGGTGTAGAACCTGCGGTTGGCTCGATGGAAAGGGGAGAGGATATTGTTGTGAAAAAGGTTCTCGCCAAAGACATTGGGAGTTACATAAGGAAGAATATATGACATGATGTTACGGCGATGTGGAACAGTGCTGACATGGAGCAGACGCTGGTCGGTGAACTTGTCGTTCTGCATCGTTATCTTGGTATAGTATTCGCTGATAAAGTGGCGTCCTGTGCCATGGGCGATGGCATACATCGAAGGTACGAGCATCAAGGTGGCGTTGCGTTTGTTAGTGTGCATCTGCATCTTGGTGTAAGAATACGATTGTGAACCATGCAATCCTGTGGTGTCGGTACGTTTGGCATAGGTAAACACCAAGTTAAGCACCGAATCACGAAACGCAACATTCGGTACTTTCACTTTAGCCTTACACCCCAAAGACGATGCCAAAAGGAAGGCTATGAGCAAATATTTATAAAACGACACCCTGTTAGCCAAGGTATTTCATCAAGATTTTAACATATCCAGACTCTCTGAGTTTCGAGATACTCTTTTCGCGAATCTGGCGCACACGCTCACGGGTAAGCCCCATCTTGTCGCCGATTTCCTCCAGACCTTTCTCTGGCTCTCCAATACCGAAACAAGCACATACTATCTGTCGCTCACGCTCCTTGAGTACCTGACCGAGAACCTGTTTCAGTTCCATTGCCATACTCTCGTGATCTACCTGCTTGTCTGTACGACTGTCATCGCCACTCGACATCACATCGACCATGGCATTATCATCGTCGTCTCCAAATGGAGCATCGATACTCACGTGATGTCCACTTGCAGCCATACTCTGTGATATCTTCTCCTCATCCACACCTGTGCGGTCAGCTATTTCCTCCACACTGGGACGACGGAGATTCTCCTGCTCAAACTTGTTGATTTCGTGGTTCACCTTATTGAGTGAACCTACCTGGTTGAGGGGGAGTCTGACGATACGGCTCTGCTCAGCAATGGCCTGAAGGATACTCTGTCGAATCCACCATACGGCATAAGAGATAAACTTAAAGCCACGAGTCTCATCAAAACGCTCTGCAGCCTTAATAAGACCGATGTTGCCCTCGTCGATGAGGTCGGTAAGCGTGAGTCCTTGATGCTGATACTGCTTGGCGACAGATACCACAAAGCGCAAGTTGGCTTCTACCAACTTATTCTTGGCACGCTCACCGGCACGACCACCTTTCTTGATGGCCTGAGCAAGTTCTATCTCTTCCTCAATGGAAACCATAGGTGCACGACCAATCTCAACGAGGTACTTGTCGAGAGCCTCGCTGTTGCGGTTGGTGATGCTTTTCTGTATCTTAAGTTGTCTCATTCTCTATACTTTCGCCTAATTTGCGCAAATATAGTAAAAAAATGCATTCGTTGTTATTTTTAATAACTAACTTTAACACAATTATTTAACAACCTCATTCTGAAGAAATTTCTGATAAGCGTCACGATAGCCATTAAAAACATTGATATCTACATGTCCACGGATACCACTTACTCTTCCGTCTGGACATAACTGCCACAAAACCAGCCTGATATCTGGCTTATACTCGCCATAACGGGCTATCCATACGCGATAGTTCCGCTTCAGATCGGGCGCATATTTCAAGTAACGGTTCACAAACATCTGACTGATATAAAGTATCGGCCTTGTGCCTGTTTGGCGTTCCACATATCTCAGCCATGCCCTTACTTGTGCAAACATAGCGTCTGGTCCGCCCATCTGCTTAATCTGCCGTGGTGTCGGTTCCAGGTCGAGTACGGGTGGAAAATCACCCCTTCTTACCAGAGCATGCTTCATAAACTTGCGGGCCTGTGCCAGCCCGGGCTTACGAGGCGAGAAGAAATGATAGCTTCCCACCCTGAAACCATGCGCCTTTGCTGCCCGATAGTCTTTACGGTAATAGGGATTGAACAGGGAGGCTCCTTCCGTACACTTGATATAGATGAAGCTGATGGGATAGCTTACACTTCCACTGACTGTTTTGCGACTGATGTTGCCCAAGTGGGTAATACGCAACTTACTCCATCGGATGGGGTATTTCTTCTTACCTATAATATGCTGATATTTAGATATATCTATGCCGTATATTCTATCAAAGGTATAGACAAGACGCTCTCCACGATAACGGTCGTTTTTCCATTCTCCCACGCAGAGTTGTTTGCCGGACTCAATGCCAAATCCGAATCCATCACGATGTCCATGTTTCCATTGTCCTTCATAGTGCGACCCGTCATTTCCCATCCACGTACCATGACCATGAGGATGGAACAGAGAGTCTCGCTCGCCTGTATAGATACCTGCAGAGTCTGCCTGCATTACCTTCACAAAGGACTGGCAGAAAGGCACGACGTCCATCTTTATTCCATAGAAGGCACTTCGCTGATTAATGGCACAGGCAGAGTCGGGCAGGGCTTGCGATGACAGGCGAAAGTAGTTCATGCCTTTCTGCATATCGTGCTTCTCCAATTGGCATGACTGACTTGACAACTGACTGATGTATAAAACTTTGTAAGACAACTGTCTTACGATTCGAAGCGAGGTAGTGTCAACAATATGATGCAGAGAATCCAGTAGTTTTTTAGCCTTTTCGAACCGAACTTTCTGCTGTTCTGCGTAATCTGCAATCATGCCATAGCCTTCGTCGCGTACATTGTGCGAATGTGTGTAATAATCTATTTCATGAAGTGTCCATTTGGCATTCTTGTAGATGGTTTGCAACGAGTCTATTTGTGCATGATATACCTGTTGAGGTGTCATTCCCTGATAACGTTTATATCTTATAGCCGCATTGTCCTCGGCAAGTAAAAGTCCCTTGCAGGAAGGTAGCAAGTCGTATTGATTGACGAAGAAGGCATCCAGTTTTGTGGTGTCATTACCTAAGTCGAGCAGTATCTTATTGCCTGCTCTAAGCTCATAATGACAGCAAACATCAACAGTAGCCTTGGCACGCATCCATCTTTCCTGAGTCATGTGGTAGCAAGACCATACATACCAGCCGCAGCTCATGAAAACCAACAGAAGCGACAGGATTGCGATGACAGCCTTGTTTTTCTTACTTAAATGAAACATTACTTTCTCTCCTCATATTTAATTGTACACTTCTTATATAAATAAGGTGTAGCTTCTCATATCATAAAGGTAAATACAAAATTATAAAAAAAATAACATCTTTGCAAGTTTTTCCTCAAAAAGTTTATCTATGACTTTAATACCCGATGAGAATATTAACAGATGACGTGCACTGACCATAAAAAGAAGATGTAGTATAAAAAAAACAGAACCCAATCATCTCGATTGAGTTCTGCATACCTTGAAAACATACTTATACTATTATCTGTCACCTAAAGAATCACATAATACTTACTTAACTAAAAAACCTTGTAAACTTTATGACATCCATCGTATGAGTCAAGTCCTTATTAGAGCACTTTTAATGTAATGCAAAGATAATCAACATTAACAAAAAAGGCTTGTAATATGAAAGAAACAATTCTTTGTGATTTGTAAAATCTTAAAAAAAACACCTTTTTATCCATGCCATCACATCAAAAAATGATAGTCAAAAGCCCAAAATAACGGTTTGTTATAACTGATAATCAGAATTTTGCATTTTTGAAACATCTTTTTTGAATTATGACAAAGCTTTTCGGATAATTTGCGTAACTTTGCAAAAGATTAGCAAAAGATTATCAAAAGATCTCTGCAAGATAAGTTATAAACCAAACCTACCAATATGATGTCACCCAACTTGTTTTACCAAGATTTTTTGCTGTGCATAGGAGTGGCAAGTCTGATTTTCGGACTGTTTCTTCTCTTCTTTAAGGCACCAGCCAACAATATTTACCAACCTTACCGACGTTCAAAGAGTCTTTTGGCGGCAGGCTATCTTGTCATGAGCCTCAACATTATGTTTTGGGGCATCACTTTCGATGATAGGTTTACCAAGCCCGATGTGTTGGATATTTACAACGAGATCATCGCCATTTATCTGCTCTACATTATATTCAACTATGCGCTCTGCAATCTTCTGGACCATCACTATCTTACCCGTCGCCGGCTGTTGACGGATGCCTTCAGATGGGTGGGAGTCATAGCGATAAGCGCCTTGTCAATGTTGCCACTGTTCGAGAATATAAGATGGGGAATTGCAGCATTCATCTCGTTCCTGCTTATCGAATACATCGTAAGTTTCCTTTATAAGTTCCGCAAACTTTACCTGCACAACGACAAGGTGATGGCTAACTATTTCGCTGACGATAAACGCAGATTTGTGGCATGGACCAACCGACTCATCTTACTTATGGTGGTATATGGCCTGCTGGCATTTATTTCTATTTTCCAGGGAATATGGTTCAACTTCTTTTTCCAATGCTATGCTTTGGTCTTCAATTTCTTCGTTGTCATCAGTTTTCTGAATCACTGTCAGCCCTATGGCGACATAGAAAAAGCCTATATGGAATGGGAAGAACAGGAGAAGTCAGTTTGTCAGCCGGAAATAACCCACAGCAAAGTGGTGTATCACCTGTTGGAGAGCAAACTGAAAATCTGGGTTGCCCGGGAGAAATATACCGAGCCCAACCTTACCCTCGATTCTCTTTCCACCTATGTGGGAACCAACCACACCTATCTCTCACGCTTTCTCAAGGAGACTCATGGCGTGAACTTCAGCGAGTGGGTTTCGGGCTTGCGTGTGTCGAAGGCCAAGGAGCTGATGCGGAAGAATCCTAAGGACAAACTCGAAAACGTGGCTTATCTCTCGGGATTCTCTTCTCTCTCTTATTTTTCTAAAGTTTTCTCTCATTTGGAGGGTGTCTCGCCTGCCCGTTGGCGCGACAGCATGTCCTTATAGTCTGACGGTGTGTCATTGAAGAACAGGGTAAACTGTCTGTTGAAAGTAGAGCGCGACGAGAAGCCCGCCATCTGTGATACGTCATTGACACTCAGGTCGAGGTCGGTTCTTTCGAGCAGTTGTGAGGCATAGCGCAGTCGATAACGTGTGATAAACTGGCTAATGGTGAGTCCGCCTCCATAACGTTTGATGGCATTGGCCAGATACGTGCGGTTGGTACCTAAGCTCGCAGCAAGGTCTTCGGGCTTAAAGTCGGGACTGACATAAGGCTTATCTTCATCCATCAACTGACAGATACGTACAAAGAGGCTTTCCTCCTTGCTGAGTTTGGCCTGCGGTTTGTTTTCCAGTTCCGACAGGAGCGTACGTTCCTGTAGGTGGAGTCGCCTCACAATCGCAGACAAACGTCTGAGCTTATGGCGAAGATCACGTATGTGAAACAAGAGCACCACAATGCACAGCAAAAGGCTAATGCTGACGAAGTGATTACTGATGAAATTCATGTTGATATATATTCTATTTGTAGTATCTGGTTTGTGGAGTCATCAATGCGGAAGTCATCAGCGGTTCTTCTGCCTATCAACCATACGATGCGCTGACTGGCATCCTCTACCACCAACTGTTCTTCCTTCTCGAAGGCATTGCACTTGATGTCTGTTAAGAAGTCGCTTACCAGTTTGCTTCCTTTCATACCGAAAGGGCGGAAACGGTCGCCAGGGATGGTCCTTCTTAAGGTGAGAGGAAACTCTACTTTTCCGGCATCAAGGGTTGCCACCATTGGTTTCCTGCTCGGACGGAAGTCTGGAGTTCTGGCATGGCTTTCCACCTTGATATATTGTCCTTCTGCACAACTGTATTTACCCGTTTCTGGTATCTTGATAGCACAAGACTGCTTGCCCTTCTCTAAGGCTTTGATGAGAATAGCATTACGATCGATAACCACCTGATGTGTAGATGATTGCCATCTTTTGCCTATAGCATATATACTGTTAAGGATTTCCAGGATAGAGGTTCCCTGGAAGTGATATGGAGAGAGCAGGGCGTGGAGCACAAACTCAGGACTTGCCTTCGACAGCAATTCCTCCTTGCTAATGGCTGTGATACCCTTGCTGTCGGTCTGGGTAAGACGGCTGTCCGACAAGGTTGCAATGAGCATCTTGTTGGCTTCAGCCAGATGGGTTGCCGTAGTGGCAATGCTGTCGGAAACCGAAGGATTGATGGTGCGAAGCAGGGGCAGAACCTGCAGTCTGATCTTGTTGCGCACCACATCGGGGACCAGGTTGGTACTGTCTGTCACATAGTCTTGTTGCTGCAGAGACAGATACTCCAGAATATCCTCACGGCTCACATCGAGCAGCGGACGCAGTACGTGTCCGTTTCGAGGAGCGATGCCTGTCAGTCCGTTGATGCCCGTGCCCCTTATCAGGTTGATGAGGAGCGTCTCCACGCTGTCGTCGCGATGATGAGCCACACAGACACCCTGCGCCTCCAAGTCCTGGATGAGCTGCTCGAAATAGCGATAACGCAGTTCGCGAGCCGCCATCTCGATGCTTACCTTATGGAGCGAGGCATACTGTTCTGTATCGAAGTGTATGCGATGTAGGGGCACGCCAAGACGTTCGCAGAGTGAGACGCAGAACTGCTCATCGCGTACCGACTCGCTGCCACGAAGGTGGAAGTTGCAATGACAGGCCTCTGTCTTATAGCCCAGATGGAGAAGCGCCAACAACAGCGATACGCTGTCGGCACCTCCCGACAAGGCTATAAGGCATGGTTTGTCCTTGTCCAGCAACTGATGCCGGGCAATAAACTGCTCTACATTATGTTCGAAACGAGATATATTCATTTACTAATAACTTTCGCTGGGTTCAGACGTTAGAGAAGCTGTGTTTTCAAGAATTCCTCAGCACGCTCAAGGTCCTGTGGTGTATCAATGCCAACGGTCTCAACATCAGTGGTTCCCACCTTTATCTTGAAGCCATTCTGCAACCACCGCAACTGTTCCAGACTTTCGGCTATCTCAAGCGAGCTTTGTGGCAGTTGGGTAATCTGACGCAGTACGTCCTTGCGATAGGCATAAATGCCAAGATGCTTCAGGAAAGGGTAGTGAGTGAGCCAGGAAGACTTTTCTTTTCCTCGTACATAAGGAATGACACTGCGCGAGAAATACATGGCGAAGCCCATATTGTCGACTACGATTTTCGGACTGTTGGGATTCTGTACAGCCTCCATACTCTCGAAAGGTTTTCCGAGTGTGGCTATCTGTGTGGTAGGATCGTCAAAACAATGGCAGATGGTGTCGAGCTGGCTCTTTGCCACAAAGGGCTCATCGCCCTGAACGTTTACCACCACGTCCCATTCGCCTCCTATCTTTTCGATAGCTTCCTCTATACGGTCGGTACCGCTCTTGTGGTCGGTGCGTGTCATCACTACCTGACCGCTAAACGATTTCACAACATCATAGATGCGCTCGTCGTCAGTGGCGACATAAGCAGCCTCGAGCACGGCAGCCACCTTCTCGTAAACATGCTGAATGACTGGTTTGCCACCCAGCAGGGCCACTGGTTTGCCCGGGAAACGCGTAGAAGCGTAGCGGGCTGGAATGATTCCTATAAACTTCATAATCGTATATCTTTATGTTTTAAAATTCTTCAACTGTCTTTGGGTTCAGAACATTTCTCCTTCCTGTCTGTCTACCTTTCTGATTTCCTTCAGGAAGATCTCGCCATATTTCTTACGTTTGTACTCGCCGATACCATGGATCATTCCAAATTGCTCCATGGTGCGCGGCTTGACGGAAGCAAGTTCGTGCAGCGACTGGTCGGAGAGCACGATGTAAGGAGGATAGCCCTGTTCGTCGGCAAGCCGTTTGCGAAGTTGCCGCAATCTTTCAAAGAGCGACCCTTCTGCAGCCTTCGGCTTCTTCGACGACACCTTTCGTGCATGGACCACGGGTATCTCGTCAGTCTTTTTCTGCAGTAGTACCAACTGCACGGGCATCTCACCCTTCAGTACACGCCATCCCTGAGAAGTAACCTTCATCGCTCCATGCTCGTTGTAAGCCACCTCGAAGAATCCCATCTGCAACATTTGCAACAGATAGTCCTGCCAGTCGCGTGCGAGATGGTCTCTTCCTGCACCGAAGGTCTTCAGGGCATTATAGTGGTTCTTCACGACAGCAGGCGAGTGTGTTCCACGCAAGATATCTATGCAGGTACCGATATGTATCTTCTCGCTGGCACGCACCACAGCACTGAGGGCTTTCTGCACCAGCACTGTTCCGTCGAAGGTCTGTGGCGGATGGGCACACACATCGCAATGTCTGCAGTCGTGAGTGGCTTCCTCGCCGAAGTAGTTGAGCAGGATTCTTCGTCTGCATACCCTCGACTCGGCATATTCCTGCATACGCTTCAGTTTCTCCATGTTCACCTCTTTCTGTCCGCTTTCCTCCGCAAAGGAACGCAGTTGGATGACGTCTGCCATCGAGTAGAACAATACCGTATCGGCAGGAGCCCCATCCCGTCCGGCTCGGCCTATCTCCTGATAGAAACTCTCAATGCTCTTGGGGAGGTTGTAGTGGATGACCCATCTCACATTTCCCTTGTCTATACCCATGCCGAAGGCTATGGTGGCGCATACCACCTGCACCTGGTCCATCTTGAATCGTTCCTGCACCGAAGCCCTTTCCTCAGTGCTCAGACCTGCATGATAAGCCGCGGCATTGATACCTTTCTTCTTTAGCTCCATCGCCACCATCTCAGTATTCTTGCGCGAAAGACAATAGATGATGCCTGCATCGCCAGGATGGCCGTTGATAAATCTATAGATATAATGCAGTTTCTCCTGTTTGGTTCCGCCGCGTCTCACCGAAAGACTCAGGTTGGGACGGTCGAAACTGCTGACGAATGTCTTGCCATTCAGGTGCAGTTGCTTCACGATGTCCTGTCGTGTTATCTTGTCGGCAGTGGCTGTAAGGGCAATGATGGGCACATGGGCGAAATGCTCTCTGATGGTTCCCAACTGCGAGTACTCGGGTCTGAAATCGTGTCCCCACTGGCTGATGCAGTGGGCCTCATCGATGGCAAATAGCGAGATCTTGATGTTGCTGAACAGGAAAGGTATCTCGCTGATCAGTTTTTCTGGCGAGACATAAATCAGTTTCAGGTCACCCGACATACATCTGCGGCGTATGATCATCTCGTCGGTGGAGTCGTTGTTGCTGTTCAGCTCGGCGGCAGCGATACCGTTGGCCTTGAGCGTTTCCACCTGGTCGTGCATCAAACTGATAAGCGGCGAGACAACGACAGCCGTTCCTGGCAAGGCAAGGGCAGGAATCTGATAGCAGATACTCTTGCCTCCACCTGTCGGCATCAGCACAAGACAGTCGTTGCCCTGCATCACCTCACGGATGATTGCTTCCTGGTTGGGTCGGAAGAAATTATATCCGTAGTAGTTTCTCAATAGGTCGCTTATTTGCATTTTTATGATAATTTCTGGCAAAGGTAATGATTTTTTCAGAAAAAATAAGCAAGATATTTGATAAAATGGGATAAATTCATTATTTTTGCAAGCCTAAATGTAAAACTTTCGTACGTACGTTACAAAACAACGGGTCACTACGGGTGAAATCCATGGTTTTTATCGTACAGACTAATGATGAATAAACATACAAAACAAATATGGCAAAATATAATATCAGAGAATACAAAGAGTCGGGGGCAAGCTATCAGGAAAGCATCAATCCCGATATACTGGATGAATTGCACACCAAGATACTGAACGTTCTGCTCATCCAGAGGAAGTTTATGGACAAGGACTATTCGGCCAAGAAACTGGCACAGGACCTGAACACCAACAGCCGATATGTGTCGGCTGTATGCAATGTGAAATTCCACATGAACTATGCCACACTCATCAACAAGTACCGAATCGACGAGGCCATGTCGATACTCATCGACCGCCGCTACCTGAAACTCAACATGGAGGATGTTGCTTCCATGGTGGGCTTTGCCAACCGTCAGAGTTTCTATTCAGCTTTCTATAAACAGAATGGCACCACTCCACGCGACTTCCGCATGGAATACCTTCATCTACACCCAGAACTGAAGAAAGAGAAGAAGAAAAAATAAGAACATCAACATCAAATCATGCACGACAATCAGTTTAAGTATAGTGACGAGCGCTTTGCCGACCTGCAAATGTTGCGCTATCGCCTGAATGGTTTCGAGAGCCTTTCGCTCTCTCAGAAACTGTACATCTTCTGTCTGGCCAAAGCCACTCTGATGGGACGCGACATCACCTTCGACCAGCAGGGTAAGTACAACCTGCGCATACGCAAAACCCTCGAGGCCTTATACCTATATTATAAGGTTCGCGAGGAGGCTGAGAGTGACGACTTTCAGAAAATCGTTGTCTATCTCAAGAGAGTATGGTTCTCAAGCGGCATCTATCACCACTATGGTTGCGAGAAGATGAAGCCCGACTTCAGCGAGGAGTACTTCTATCAACTCATCGACGGCATGGACGAAAAACTGCTGCCACTGAAGAGAGGAGAGACTAAGGAAGACCTGCTCGACGAGCTCGTACCGGTGATCTTTGACGACTCGGTATTGCCCAAACGTGTCAACCAGACTGACGGCGAAGACTTGGTGAAGACATCGGCTTGCAACTTCTATGAGAATGTGACGCAGGCTGAGGTGGAGCGATTCTATGCCAAAATGAAGGAAAAGGGCAACGAAGAGGCTCCCTCGTACGGACTGAATTCCAAACTCACCAAGCGCAATGGAGAGATGATAGAGCTGGTGTGGGCTGAGAACGGCATGTATGGTGAGGCCATCCGCGAAATATCTTCATGGCTCCGCAAGGCTCAGAAGTATGCCGAGAACGAACAGCAACGTCATGTCATCGACCTGCTGCTGAAATACTACCATACGGGCGACTTGACTGTTTTCGATCGATACAGCATAGCCTGGGTAGAACAGCAGGAGGGTATGGTCGACTTCGTCAACGGCTTCATTGAGGTGTATGGCGACCCACTGGCACTGAAAGGTACCTGGGAGGGAATCGTTGAATACAAAGACCTCGAGGCCACAAAGCGAACCCAGACCATCAGCAGCTATGCCCAGTGGTTTGAAGACCATTCGCCTGTTGACCCACGTTTCCGCAAGCCTGTGGTAAAGGGCGTCACTGCCAACGTCATCTGTGCAGCCATGCTCGGAGGTGATGAATATCCCGCCTCGGCAATAGGCATCAACCTGCCCAATGCCAACTGGATAAGACAGACCTATGGATCAAAGAGTGTCACGATAGGAAATCTGACCGAGGCGTACAATAAGGCTGCTCATGGCAACGGATTCGACGAGGAGTTTGTCATTGACAAGGATACTCTCGCCATGATAGAGAAGTATTCCGACCTGACGGACGACTTGCATACCGACCTGCATGAATGCTTGGGACACGGCAGCGGTCAACTGCTGCCAGGAACCGACCCTGATGCCCTCAAGGCTTACGGCAATACCATCGAGGAAGCACGTGCCGACCTTTTCGGCTTGTATTATATGGCCGATGAGAAGCTGGTGGAACTGGGACTCCTTCCCGACGCAGAAGCCTACAAGGCACAGTATTATACATACCTGATGAACGGTCTGCTCACTCAAACCATCCGCATCAAGGAAGGCGACAAGATAGAGGAGGCTCACATGCGCAACCGTGCACTCATCGCCTGGTGGACTCTTCATCATTCACAAGGAGCTGTATCGCTCGTTCAGCGTGAGGGAAAGACCTATGTGCAGATCACTGATTATGCCGCACTGAGGAATGCTTTCGGAACACTGCTTGCCGAAATTCAGCGCATCAAGAGCGAGGGTGACTTCGAGGCTGCTCGCAGTCTCGTGGAAGAGTATGCTGTCAACATCGACCCAAAGCTGCATCACGAAATCAGACAGCGATACGAGTTGCTTAACCTGGTGCCCTATAAGGGATTCATCAATCCGAAGATGACGATCCTTCATGACGACCAAGGCAATCCTGTAGATGTGCTTTTAGACTACACTGAGAGCTACACAGAGCAGATGCTGCGATACTCTGAAGAGTATGGAACATTATAATGAAACAATAACAACATTCATAAACTTTTTAGTTGTGACAGAATCTAAAGTAATCAATCAGCATCACGACAACGAGGAAGAGCAGTTTCCCATCGTCGACGAACAGGGAAACATCCTCGGTGCCATCAGTCGCGGACATGCTCATGATGGATGCAAAATACTGCACCCTGTGGTGCATCTGCATGTATTCAACAGCAGGGGAGAACTCTACCTGCAGCATCGTCCTGCCTGGAAGGACATCCAGCCCGACAAATGGGACACGGCTTGTGGAGGACATGTCGACCTGGGCGAGAGCGTAGAAATAGCGCTTCGCAGAGAGGTGAGAGAGGAGTTGGGAATGACCGACTATGAGCCCGTCAGCATGGGACATTATGTATTCGAAAGCCTGAAGGAGAAAGAACTGGTTTACGTTCATCGCTGCGTCTACGACGGACCGGTTTGTCCTGACAAGGATGAGTTGGCAGGCGGACGCTTCTGGAGCAAAGAGGAGATCAGCGAGAATATAGGAAAGAATATCTTTACTCCCAACTTTGAGAATGAATACAAACGCTTCTTCTTGAATCAGAAAGAGCATTAAGATGATGTTGAGTCCATAAGCCTGCCACTTTCTCCATCTAAGTGTGATGTTTCCTACCTGTAAGAATGATGTTTATGGGAGCGAAAGATAATTTTCCCGCTTTCGCTCCCACGATTCTCTGAGCGAAAGATAATTTTCCCTTTTTCGCTCCCACGATTCTCTGAGCGAAAGATATAGATCTATAATAATCAGAATAAGATACCTTTCAACGCATTCTGAGCGATGGTGTCATAGCTTTCATCCATGTCGGCAAAGCGCATCACACAGTTGGCTGCGGCATGTTTTACACCCATGTTGTCACCTTGCAGCGCAATGGCTACCTGGTCGAGAAACTCGTTGATGCCCCGTTCGTTGGCCTCTCGTTTGGCAGCAAACAGGCGTGCAAGAATATGGTAACCGGCAATCTCGTAGAGAGGCTTGTCTGAGGCTATCCACTGATAGGCTATTACAGGCGCATAGTCGACATACTGCAACAGATTGAACGCCAGCATTTCCGCCATTTCCTGACCTGCTACCTGTTCCATCCATAAATCAGCAATTTCTGGGAGCATCTGTTCTGCAGGCATGATAAGTGTAGCCAATATCTTGCATTCACGGATGTTTTCCTTCCACAACTCTATAGCCAGATCATAATCCTTGCCATATTCCGTCGCCATCTTCTTGAGTTCTACAAAGGGAACACCCCAGTTGATCTTATATTCTATGCCTTTATCGCGCATCGACTGTGAGGTGGGGCCACTCATAAGCAACCTGAAAGATCGCTTTATCTCCATCAGTTTCTGATGTGTCTGTTCGTTCATAACTATCTGATTAACAAATAATTTCTTGTTTTTATTAAATAGAGAAATTTAGCAAGCTTGAAAGAGTAGGGGGCTTTCTCCTACTATAGGGAAACTGCAATTATAGCTTCATCACCTGGCAGAACATACCTTCGAATTCTTTCTCCAAGCCTGTGGGTTGTTCACGGAAAATACCAAAGAGGGCACTTCCGCTTCCGCTCATGGCAGCATACACAGCGCCAGCATCATACAAGCTCTGTTTGATGGCAGCCAACTCAGGATGCATAGCAAAGATAGGAGCCTCAAAGTCGTTTACCAGCTCATCTTTCCACGTCTCGATAGGCTGTCTGACAATATCTCTGCAGCACTTTGCCGGAGTCTTTGGTACAATGGCTGCATACGCGTCACGCGTACTTACTGCTACTGAGGGCTTTACCACAGCCAGATAGTAACCGCCAAGACCAGCGCCAGGCACATCGACAGGCATCAGTACATCACCAATTCCTTCGGCATAAGAAGGGTCAGCGGTGATGAAAAAAGCACAGTCAGCACCTAATTTGGCTGCATAACGTTCCATCTCAGGTATACCAATATTCAGTCGGAAACGCTCATCCAAAAGGCGAATCATATAGGCTGCATCGGAAGAACCGCCTCCCAAACCAGCCTGTGTGGGAATGCGCTTCACGAGATGTGCATGAACACGAGGCAACTGGAAGTCGGCAGCCAAGAGCTGATAAGCTTTTATCACAAGGTTGTCTTCTTCATTACAGTCGACATCATTTCCTGTGATTTTAAGGTCACAGGGTGACTCACTTGGAAATTTCTCATCCATGTACTTGATTTCAAGTGCATCAGTAAGAGGTATGGGATAAAAGACGGTTTCAAGATTATGATAACCATCCGGACGCTTACTTACGATATTAAGTCCAAGATTTATCTTGGCGCAAGGAAATGTAATCATATACTTATTTCTGTTTAGGGTTTATGCTGTAAAATTGCAGAGAACATCAAGCTTGCTTGAATATCTGCCGAGCGCAGCTTATCTTTTGCAAAGATACGATAATTCATACATAAAGCAAAATTAATTTTATTTTTTTCGCTTACAAAAATAAAAAAAAGCTTATAACAAAACTAAACTATTCGAAATGAATCAGGCAAGTAAGTTTATTCCATGCTGTTTTTTCTATTTTCTTATGTGTTCTCGTATAATAAAATATATATCTTTTATTCCTAATTTCTTAGTTCTCTTTTTAGAGATTAATGGACATTATGATAAATAATTGATATAGGAACTCTCCTTTCATATATGAAGTTTGTGCCACTTGTGCCAAAGTGCCATGTGGCATTTCATTACCAAAAGTACCATAAATACTGTTTTTTTTCTATATTTTCTATATTTGTGCCACTTGGCGCATTGGCGTAAGTGGCGCAAAGTGGCACAAAATATCTATTCTGCTATAACTGAAATTTTTCCATCTTTCAAGCGGTCTGCATTGCAAGTCAACTTTAGACTGCCAAATCCTGACCATCTGCCTTGATAGTCTGACGTTCGGTGCTCAAGACAAGTTTATAGACTGGTTTGGTGGTTTCCACTGTTTCTACCAACACACGCTTGCCATTCTTATAACCCACAGCCACGACTTTACCTGGCTGATACTTTGTCTTCCCAACTCAGATTTCCTCTATGATTTCGTCCATGGCTTTGCGATTCTTAGGATTATGCGGACAGTCTTCTGCCATATGGCCGAGAGGAATGATCACCACAGCCTCGTAGCCCTCGCGTGGGAAGAGTTCCTTCATCTTGTTGCTGTCATAGGCACATACCCAGCAGGTACCCAATCCGCGTTCTGTGGCAGCCAGGCAAAGATGCTCGGCAGCTATCGCCACATCAATGTCACCATGAGGTTTGTTGTCGTATTTTCGCACCCAGTTGTCCTCGGTGTTCTTCATACCGACGATATACATAGGAGCCGTCTTGAACCACTCTCTGTCGTAGCATTCCTGCAATTTTTTCATTGCTTGTTCCGAACGTACGATGAGCCATTTCCAGGGCTGGCGGTTGCATGCTGAAGGAGCTATTCGTACGCACTCCATTATATACTCCAGATCTTCCTTGGTTACTGGTTCTGCCGTAAACTTGCGGGCGGACAATCGCTCGCCTGCCAATGATTTAAAATCTTGCATAATCTTCTACTTTATTCAGGTTCGTATTGGAAAATTGAAAATAATTGTAAATTTCACATCGCAAATGTACAAAATATCCCTCAAACGCCAAAACATTTGAGGGATATTAACAGAATATCTTCTTAAAACTTCTATTTCTCCTTTCCGAAAAGATTATCTTGAGGAGTTACGGTCGTAGGCGTACCTACTTTGCCACCGATGTGGCTGGAACTTATGTTGACATCCAAGGCATTTTCGAAACTAAGGCCTATCTTTGCCTTCGCTACATCCACATTGTTGAACATGACGTTGAAGACAGGCTTGGCCTCAGTACCTTGGAGCGCAAGGGCTGCTTGCTTCACATTGTTACACTTCAGTCCGTCGATGAAAATATTTCTGATGGTAGAGAAGTTATGATTCTCCTGCCCTTCACCAGCATAACGGCTGGTAACATAAAAGAGGTCTTCCACCTCGTCGAAACTGCAGTTCTTCACATACACATTCTCTACAAAACCACCGCGGTCGGGATTGGTCTTGATGAAGATGCCGCGCTTGCAATAGCCCGCATAGTCGCAGTCTTCTACAATCACGTTTCTCACACCTGCCGACATTTCGCTTCCTATCACCACAGCGTGCAGTCCCTTGAAATGGCAGTTGCGGATAATGATGTTCTCAGAAGGCATCTTGGCGTTCCAGCCGTCATTGTCGCGTCCGCTCTTGATCGCCACGTTGTCGTCGCCGTTGTTAAACTCCACGCCTTCTATCAGTACATTGCGCGAGCACTCTGGGTCTATTCCGTCGTTGTTCACAAGTTTAGCATCATAACGCAGATTGCGGCAGATGATGTTCTCGCTCTTCAGCAGATGCACACACCAGAAAGGAGAGTTGGTAATCTTTATTCCCTCAATGGTTACGCCCTGACAGTTGTACAATTGCAAGAGCTGTGGGCGCAGCCAGTGACCCTTACCGAACTGGCGGTCCTTCAGTGCCACCTCCTCATGATTCATCTTGCGGCTCAAGTCTTTGTCAAGTTTCTGCTTGGGTCGCCACTGGGCAAAAGTCGTCATGGCGTTTCCGTCGATGGTTCCCTCGCCGATAATGGCTACATCATGGCATCCATAACCATAGATGAAGGGCGAATAGTTATAGAGGAAAGTTCCCTCCCAGCTGGTGCTAACCACGGGATAATACTTCTCCTCGGGTGCAAACTTCAGTGTGGCGCCCTTCTGCAGTTCGATACAGACATTGCTGGCCAGCACGATAGGTCCCTTAATATAATAGGTACCCGCGGGAACCACAATTTTTGCTCCCTTCATGGCAGAAGCCTTCCTGATGGCCTTGGCAAAGGCAGCCCGGCAGTCAGTCTTTCCATCGTTCTTAGCTCCCAACCGGCTGATAAGCAGAGTCTTTTCTGCTATTTTTGCACCGGAAATGTTAGTAAGGATACTGTCGCGAAGTCGTACCCTCTCCTGCTCTACGGCAGAAGACAGATGACACGTATTTTCGTCCTTGGAATGAGAATGCGAATTGCAATTCACCTGCCGTGCGTTCGCTGTGAGGCAACAGAATGCAAGACATACTGCTGCCAAGAGATTTGTTTTAGTTTTCATAGGTTAAGTGTTTTGATTAAATGCTATTATCTAAATATATGAGTAGTTCGGGGTGTTATCTGTTGCGATGTTTCATGTACCAGGGGTGTACGAAGAAATTGTAGAGCCCTAAGCTGATGACCAGCAGTCCCAAGCACGCATAAGGCGCACGGCTGCTGTCGGAAAAGAGGAAACCAAACTTCAGGAGGAAGCCCAGACTGATGCCCGTCTCCCATGCCAGGAAGAAAGAACTCTGGCTGGTGCCTCGCTGACAGTGTTTTGACAACTTGAGGTAGAAAAGCAGAAAACGGCTTCCGATGATGCCAGAGGCAAAGCCTATCATGGCTGGCTGCATGTAATCGAGTGCACGTGCCTGATGGGTGAACTCCATCAGCACAGCCGCTGCCAGCACGATGATACCCGTAAGCACCTCACTCTTCAGTTCGGCATTGGCAAAGGCAAAACGCTCAGCCACTATTGCCATGGCCAATCCTGCCAACAACATAGCATAGTAGGTAACACTGTGAACCTGAGCCAACAGCACACCAACCACCATCATGATGAGTATTAGATTGACAAAGAGAGGCAAGCCCTGCGGCAGGAAGAAGCGGTCAAGACTGAACAGTGGCATCTTCTCGGATGGGGCCTTGAAGGGGAAACGCACCATCGCTATCAGCACAAAGGATGCAAGTGCCAGCACACCCGAAAATACGGGGATGTAACAATAGCCCCAGAAGCTGTAGACTATGAGCGCTGCTAAAGGTCCCATGGCCAAAGCCAGTCGGCCAAACCATGCTATGATGTGATTGGCTGCCGTGCGCTGAAACGACTCGCAGATGTCTATCGCCAGCGTACTGCCCAGTACCATCGCTGCCAGTCCCAAGAAGGCTCCGATGGCAAAACGAACCAAGAGCAACAGTCGGAACTCCATCTCCACTCCCAGCACAAACTCTAAATAATAAGCCATGCCCATACAGAGCACCAAGCCCAAGATGGAGTACTGGCATACATGGTTGCGACGATAGCGCTGAACATAATAAGAGCAGAACCCGCCCAGGGCAAAGAGTCCTGCTCCATATATTCCCATAACCAGTCCTGTCTGCATGCCGTCCAGTCCTCTGCCCAACAGATAGAAAGGCAAGGTGGGTAGCAAGCCATAAGCCGACATCATGAGCAGCAGATTGGCAAGAGCCAGCATCCAGAACTCACGATGCCATAACTTCAGATGTACTGGTGTATTCTGTGTATCCATACTTTATTTTAGTAAGATTCTTCGGCAGAAGGATAGCCTCCTGTCTTCACTGCATCGACATACGATTGTACCCCCTTGGTCATCTCCTCACCCACATGGGCGAAGTGGCGCAAGAACTTTGGCTTGAAACCCTGGGTCATTCCTAAGGCGTCGGCATAAACCAATACCTGTCCGTCGCAACCAGCGCCTGCACCGATACCTATAGTTACAGCCTTTACCTGGCGTGTCACCTCGGCTGCCAACTTGGCTGGCACTTTCTCCAAAACGATGGCAAAGCAGCCAGCCTTGTCGAGGGCGATGGCGTCGCTGATCAACTTCTCAGCCTCGGCTTCCTCCTTGGCACGGATGCCATAACCGCCAAACTTGTTGACGCTCTGTGGGGTGAGTCCCAAGTGTCCGTGTACAGGAATACCTGCATCGATGAGCGACTTCACGGTGTCGATGATTTCGATACCACCTTCCAACTTCAGTGCGTCCACACCCGTCTCCTTCATCATTCGGCAGGCATTGCGCAGCGCCTCCTCGCGGCTTATCTGATAACTGCCAAAAGGCATGTCGCATACCACGAGAGCATGGTTGACGGCACGTGTCACACTGCGGGCATGATAGATCATCTCGTCTACGCTGATGGGCAGTGTATTGGCGTTGCCTGCCATGACGTTAGAGGCAGAGTCGCCTATCAATATGCTGTCGATTCCTGCTGAATCGATAATGCCTGCGGTAGTAAAATCGTAAGCGGTAAGCATAGTAACTTTCTCGCCAGCCTGCTTCATTTCAGCAAAGGTCTTGGTGGTGATTTTCTTCTTGTCAGTCGATAAATATCCCATTTTTTTGTCTGTTTTTGAAATCAAGTGCAAAGTTACAGCTATTTAGGCACACTACAAAGAAAAAAGCCTTTTTTTTCACTTTTTGCCCCTCTCGTCTACCACCTTGCACAGGTCTTCATAGCCAAAGTCTTGATAATCATCGATCACATAATCGGAAAATGGAGCGATGGCTTCACGCGAATTGGTGGTGGCAAGTCCAAGGGTGAATGCGCCCGATGCCCTCACGGCACGCAGTCCGTTGAAACTGTCTTCCAGTCCTACACACTCCTCTGGCTTCGCACCAAAGCAGGCAGCACCCTTGAGGTAGCAGTCGGGATCGGGCTTGCTGCGGGCAAAGTCCTCGCTGGTAAGCACACGATCGAAGTAAGACTCCAACTCTGGATGCTGCTCGTACACGCTGCGCATCTTTGCCATGTTACTGCTGGTCACCACGGCACATTTCACGCCATGCTCTCGCAGATCGGCAACAAAGGCTTCGAAGCCCACGATATAGTCGTACTTCATGTGCAGTTCAAACTCATCGAGCCTACGGGTAATACGGGCTTGCTCTGCTTCTACGCCCTGATAGTCTGCCACAAGGGCGAAGACGGCATCATCGGAAAAATATTTATCGTAGATTTGCACCAGCGTCTGTCCCTTGATGCGAAGGGCGAAATCGGGCAACTCTGGATGATATTCCTTACCTATCATTCCCCAGAATACGGAGTACTGGGTCTCTGTATCGAGCACCACTCCATCGAGATCAAATAATGCTGCTTTTATCATGTTTCTTATATAAATTGTTCTTACTTAACTTCTTTAACTTCCCCATTTGCGCAAGTTCTTTTAATTTAAACCATACACCACCAGCTGACGAGGAAGGGCACGGTGAAGTCGACCACAAAACCATGATAGATGCTCAGAGCGATATAGCGCTGACCCACGGTCTGCGAGAGAATGGGCAAGGTGGTGTCCATCGTGGTGGCTCCTCCTGCAGAAATAGGTGCCAGCGGACCAAACCAACGGGCCATCAGCGGAGCACCCAACAGGGTAAGCATCTCGCGTATGATATTTGCCAAGAGGGCTATGGTTCCCAATTCGGCACCACGATATTCGGTGATGAAGATACTCGACAGCGAATAATAGGCAAAGCCACTGTTTATCGCCATGCAGTCGGACAGGGTGCGGTGAAGAACTGTCCATATCAGCAACGCTCCAAACCACGAGCCTATTATCGTGACAACAGGCAACAATGCCATGCGAGGACTCAACGAACGAACCTCCTTCTTCATTTCCGGATTCAGTCCGATGCCCAATCCCACGAAGAGCAGCAAGCCACAGAGTGCCACAAAACTCACGTCTCCATCAAGAAGCCATGAAGGCACCATCTTCTCTATTCCGCCCAGCAAGCCTATGACGAAGAATCCCACCACAATGAGACTTCCCTTCATCACCTTCAGCCCACGGATGAGAGAAGATCCTTGCAAGCCTTCTTTCTCGGCAGGATTCCCTTCTTTGTCGGCAGAAGTTTCTTTTTTCGCATTCTCCTGCACGGTATTGTTCTTCGAAACTCTCCAAAGCATCCAGGCTAAGACACAACAGCCCAAGGTGGCAGCC
>ENA-ORMJ01000083-ORMJ01000083.1-human-gut-metagenome-genome-assembly--contig:-NODE-83-length-67898-cov-6.141680_pt1 | contig 67898 bp, 68 predicted proteins | sample MGYA00242100_ERZ508989 | MGnify/ENA primary metagenome ERZ508989 (study PRJEB26280, sample SAMEA2531403) | human gut metagenome | biome: human gut; feature: human-associated habitat; material: faeces...
AAAATGGTTATCTATTTAAATACGTAACTAACAAAAAAATATATGAAAGAGAATATGAATTAGTTTGAAAAGCAAAGAGAAATCCTTGCTTTTTTATTGTATTTAATTATTCGACAAAACTTCTTAAATTTTTTTCATATTTCTTAGGGGGTTTTTCAAAAATTTGTCTAACTATTAATTTGAAAGGAGGAAATTAATGGTTAAATAACTTTGAATTGTTGTAGTTAAAAAATAATCATAAAAAAGAAAGGGAAAAACATATGACTAGAAAATTTGTTGTTACGATTAAAGAAATAGAAAATGAGGATAGTGTGTCAAAAAAAACACTTGCAAAAGAAGCGTTCATGAACTTAATTAGGAAAAAAGACAGCTTAGATAACTACGAGGAGGATATAGAAGAATCTGAAGAAGAAATAGAAGATGAAAACGGTAATAAGAAAAAGCTATACATAGTCTCTAAAAATTCTCCATATTTAACGAAATTATTTAATGACATTGAATCGTGGGTGAACAAAGATTGAAAAAGAAAATAACACTGCTTCTTCTTGCTGTAATAATGCTTTTACCATTTATAAAAGTAAAGGCATTAGCAAATGATTCATACGTTGATTGGAATTTAGACAGAAGCATATTTGCACATCAATATAGAAATGGAAGTGACCATATCACAAATCTTGCAATGATAACTGTAAATGGTGTTTATGGTTACTGTATTGAGCCTGGCATTCTAGCTGATAAGGCATCTTATTATTCATCAACTACTAGCATAAATGATACTCCATTAAGCGGGATAGATACCAGAAGATTAAGCCTAATAGGATATTATGGATATGGATATGAAGGACATAATACAAAAGAGTATTATATGGCAACTCAGGAGCTAATATGGAGGCATATGGGCGTAGAAAACGTATGGTGGACTGATAAAAAAGTTGGTGGTAATATAATAAATATTGATTCATATAAAAACGAAATATTAAGACTTGTTAATCTATACGATGTAACTCCTTCTTTTAATTTTAAAGAAGAATACGTGGTAGGAGATGAAATTATTCTTCCAGATAATAATAAAGTTTTAAATGGTTATGACGTATTTCAAAATCAAAACGTTACAAAAGATGGTAACAATATAAAAATAAAGGTATCTGATGGAAATAATAAATTTACTCTAAAAAGAAAAAATAATGGTAAGTTAACTAAGTTCTATTATAAAAGCGGATATCAAACAATTGGGACGTTTGAGTTTCCTTATGAACACTCTAAAGAGTATGATGTTAAATCATTTTATGGAAAGATAATAATTGACAAACTAGATGATGATACTAAAGGTAAAGATAAGTCATCTAGCGAAGCTTCATTAGAAGGAGCAGAATATGGTTTATATGATAAAGATAATAATTTGCTCCAAACTAAAAAAACTGATAAAAATGGAACGATTAAATTTGATAATCTACCAAAAAATAATTACCGAATAAAAGAGATTAGTCCAAGCGTGGGATATACTAAATCACCAGTTACATCTTCTACATTTATTGGAACTGGAACGAGGGAAGTTGTTATAAAATCGTTTGAGAAAATAATTAAAAATAAAATTTATATTACAAAGGTTTTAGATGATCCTATAAATAATACTTGTATACCTGAAGAGGGAATATTATTCTACGTATTTGATATATTGGGAAACCACATAATGGATCTTGTTACAGATAAAAATGGTAATATAGAGTTTACCTTACCATACGGAACTTATACGCTTAGACAAATATCTACTAAAGATGGAGTAGACAAGGTAGAAGATAGAATAATTGAGGTTACTAAAGATGGTGTTATCCAAAAAATAGTGTTAGTTAATCATTTTTTACCAAAAGAAAAAGTTCCAGAAGAAAAGAAAGAGGAAATAAAGGAAGAGGTTTTACCTAATACTGGTAAACATAGCTTTCCATTATATATCCTGCTTTTATCTATAAGTTTATTAATTACTATTTATGAAAAATCGCGTAATTAGTTTAGTACTTTTTATAAGCGTATTTTTAATTACAAAGGATTTAGCTTTTATGTTTCTATTAAATTCCACAAGTGATAAGATAGTAAGTTCTTATTTTACGGGTAGTCCAACCTTTAATTATAAAAGTGATATGGTTTTAAATATTCCAAGTATTAACCTTGAAACCGTAGTAAAAAAAGCAGATGATAAATTTAAATTACTTGATAGATATTTAGTTTATTATAAAAATAATAATTATAAAGAAGGAATAGTAATACTAGGACATTCTGGTATGGGATATGGCACGTACTTTAATAGATTAGATGAACTAGATAATAAAAGTAATGTATATATCTATAAAGATAAACTTAAACTAACCTATCAATTTAAGAAAAAAATGGATGTAAAAGAAACGCAGATAAACATTTTAAATAGTGCTAAAGCAAATGAACTTATACTAATTACATGTAAAAAAAGTGTTAAAGATGAAAGGTTAGTTGTTAAATTAGTGTTAAAAAGTGCTAAAACCATTGATAAATAAGCAAAAAATACTATTTTTGTACTAAAAATACTTGAAATAACTAGTAAAAAATGATACGCTTATATTGTAAGCAAGGTAGCTTATAGATATGAACATAAATATGGAGGTTTTATTATGTCAAAACAAGAATTAGTAGAAAAAATGGCTGAAAAAGCTGGATTAACTAAGGCTGATGCTGCTCGTGCATTAGATGCATTTACTGAAAGTGTAACTGAAGCATTAAAGGCAGGAGACAAAGTTTCATTAGTAGGATTTGGTACTTATGCAACTTCAGAAAGACCAGCTAGAGAAGGTCGTAACCCAAGAACTGGAGAAACAGTTAAGATTGCTGCTAGAACTGCAGTTACATTCAAAGCTGGTTCTAAGTTAAAAGAAGCTGTAAACAAATAATGAAAAACCATGAAAATGGTTTTTTCTTTTTGAATTTTTGTTATAATTATAATGGTGATAACTTTGATAGAGAAAGCATGTGAACTTTTACAAATGTTTTATTCTTCTGGCTATGAAGCTTATGTAGTTGGAGGATTTGTAAGAGATATTATTTTAGGAAGAAATAGTTTTGATGTTGATATTGCAACTAATGCTACACCAAAAGAAGTACAAATGATATTTAAGGATGTAAAACTTCCATTTGAAGGTTATGGTTCTGTTCATTTAGTGTATAAAAAAGTAAATTTTGAAATTACAACGTACCGTATGGACCTAGAATATCAAGATAAAAGAAAACCTTCTAAGATAGTTTATACGGATAAATTGATAATTGATTTAAGAAGAAGAGACTTTACTATGAACACGTTATGTATGGATAAAAATAAGAACATTATTGACTTATTAAATGCAAGGTGTGATATAGAGAATAAGGTAATAAAAACAGTTGGAAATGCAAATAGAAGACTAAAAGAAGACTCTCTTAGAATACTTCGTGCAATAAGGTTTGCAACCGAACTTGATTTTTCTATTGATGAAGAATTAAAGGATGCCATAATAAATAATAGAGAGCTAGTTAAAGATTTATCATTTTATAGAAAAAAGCAGGAACTAAACAGAATCTTTTCATCTCCTAACGTACTTAAAGGAATTAGTCTTTTAAAATATTTTTCTTTGGATGAATATTTAGATATAGATTTAAAACATGAAATCGTTAAAACAAGTGATCCAATAGGTATATGGGCGCAGGTTAGTCCTTCTTCCTCATATCCTTTTACATCTAATGAAAAAGACTATTTAAAGGCCATAAATGATGTTTTAACAGATGATGTGATTAATGATATGGAATTGTATAAAAAAGGCAATTACGTGTGTTTTATCGCTGCTCAAATACTTAATATGGATACTAAAGATATTTATGACAGATGTGATAACTTAGTGATAAAAAAGACATCAGATATTAAACTTACTGGAAAAGATATAATAGATCTTATTAATCCTAAAGATAAAAGTATTATAAAAAACATAATTAAAGATATTGAAGAAAAAATAATATACAAAGAATTAAACAATAATTATGAAGAATTAAAACGTTACGTGTTAGATAACTATAAGAAATATTGATAATACGCATCCGGTTATGTTATAATCCTTTTTAGAAAGAGGTGATTTTGTATGCTAAAAAAAGAGTTAATGAACGAACTTAATAATGAAAATCATTATACTGTTCCAAAATATGTTTTATCTTATGCTAAAGAACTTGGTTTAGATATGGATTCACTTATTTTACTTATTTATTTTTTAAATAAACCAAACAAATCTATATTTGATTATAAAAAGATAATTGAAGATATTAATTTTACTGAAAAAGAGCTTTTAAATGCATTATCTACTCTTAAGGATAAGAATATTTTACTTATTCTTATGGAGAAGAATGATTCGGGTGTATTAGAAGAGAAGGTTGATATAAGTTTATTTTATGAAATCATATTTTCTAAGATATTAAATAAGAAAACGAAAGAGAATAATGAAAAAGATTTATATGATAACTTTGAAAAAGAATTTGGAAGAACTCTTTCTCCTATGGAATATGAAATAATTAATTCTTGGAAGGAGCAAAAGATAAGTAACGAACTTATTTTATCTGCACTTAAAGAGGCCGTGTTTAATGGTGTTAATAATTTAAGATACATAGATAAAATTTTATATGAATGGAATAAGAAAGGTATAAAAAAGCCTACTGACATAATAGAAAAACAAAAGGCAAGGGAAGAAGAAAAAACTCCTGAAACTTACGAATATGACTGGTTAAATGAAGACTAGTCATTTTTTTATGAAATAAAAAAGCACCTTAAATTTAAGGTACTTATTTATTCTGTTGTACTAGTTGTGTTAGATGCTGTTACCGTAACATTTCTACTTACCGTTTTACTCTTTCCTTGATAAGTTACTTTATAAGTTAATTTATAAGTTCCAAGAATGTTTGTATCAACGCTTCCAGATTCTAGCGTAATAGTTGCCCCATCTGTTACATCAACGGAATTATATAAAACGATTATAGGTTTGTTATCGACAAACGTCTTTCCTTGTTCTATTGTACTATTACTTATTTTAACATCAAAATCACTTGTTACCGAAACTTTGTGTTCAACGCCCTTACTTCTGTTTGTTTTATAGTTAGAGTATGCTGTATATATTACGTATACAGGATTTGAATAGCTTGTTGTATGTGTATATGATGTACTAGTTGTAGTTCCAACGTATACTTCAGAACCACCGGAACCATCTTTTACATATATGTCATATCCAAGTGTTCCATAGCTGTCATCAAAGTTTAGGTTTACCATGTCTTCAGCACTAATACCATTCCATTTTAAGTGTACTGTGTTACCAGATATACTACTTGTAACACCACTTACACTTGGTAGTTGTTCTGCTTGTTCAGTTCCTGTTTCATCAGGCCCAGTTCCTTTTCTAAAGTATCCAACAACACCACCGTATAAGGCTTTTTTAAGTGGAATAGAGTTTCTTATAACTGATACCTCTTCGATGCTAGATGGTCTTGCAAATGAGCTTCCGTCTTTATCAAATAAGTTTTCTGCTAAATTACGATAGAACTTATCACGAGTTGACCAAGATGAAGTAGTACTATGACCTTTTCTTATATCTGCATAACCATACCAGAATGTTATTGTTTGCTTTGGAGTATATCCACATACCCATAAGTCATTTACCGCTTTACTTGATAAATGAAATTTTTTTCTAGTTGCTTCATCAAAGTTAGAAGTACCGGTTTTAGCAGCTGTTTGAACACCACTTATACCAGCGGCTGATTTAGCAAGTCCTTCAGTTGCAGACCAGTTTAAAGAGTAGTTAATAATGTATGCTGTTGAGTCATTCATAACACGCGTTTTAGCTGCCTTTGTTTCAACTACTTCATCAGTGTCTTTATACACAAATTTCTTTATTGTATGAGGTTTAATGTAATAACCACCATTTGAGAACGCTTGATATGCTCCTGCCATTGTCATTGGACTGTTTCTAGATTCTTCTTTTTTGGTAGAACCAGTAAATGATCCAATAGAATGAGCCTCATGTATTTTACCGTTTTTATCTACTTCTGGAGTAATTCCAAGACTACTTGCGAATTTTAATATCTTATCGTTACCAGCTTCTTTAGATACTTGTTGGAAAGTTTTTAAAGCCGTTATATTTCTTGAAAGACCAAGTGCTTGATATAGTGGAAGCCTTCCTTTATATCCACCATCTGAGTTAGATATTTTAGTTCCATCACTATATGTTGTTGGAGTATCGTCAATATAATTAACCGTTCCCCAACCTAAGTATTCAACTGCTGGACCATAGTCAAATATTGGTTTTGCTGTTGAACCTATTTGTTTATTTGTCATAGTAGCAAAGTTATATGATCTTTCAGAGTTTTTATTTCTTCCGGCTCCTACTGCTAATACTTCACCACTTGCTGAGTCAGTCATTACGACACCTGCTTGTGCATTTTCGTTTTCCCATTTCCAAGCCTCACCATTCATAACCTTATTAACAAAGTCTTGCTTGCTTCTATTCATTGCAGTATAAATCTTAAGTGGGGTAGTATATGGGTTTAAATCATATTCGTTTTCTAACTCTTCAACAACGGTATCAATATATCCTTGATACTCAGAGTACGTTCCAGAAGTTTGTGTTTTCTTTATATATGAAGTAATCGGAGAATTTTCTGCAATTTCTTTTTCTTCTTCTGTTATATAGCCATGTCTTTGCATTAGATAAAGAACCGTTTTTCTTCTTTCTTCGGCACGTTCTGGATAGTTATAAGGATTATAATAAGTTGGTGATTGGTATAATCCTGCGATAAATGATGCTTCTGCTAAGTTAAGCTCACTAACTGATTTTCCAAAGTAGTTTAATGAGGCTTGTTCAACACCGTAAGCCCCGTTACCTAAGAAAGAGTCATTAACGTAAAATTCTAAAATTTCTTTTTTAGTATACTTTCTTTCTATTTTAAATATTGAAAGGTATATATCAGTAAACTTTCTAGTTATTCCTTCAAAACCTTTAGATTCAGTAGAAGTGTAGTTATTTTTAGCAATTTGCATTGTAAGAGTCGATGCACCACCACCATTTTTACCAACTAGTTGATACATACTTGCTTTCATAAATCTTGCAAGGTCAAAACCATTATGTTGGAAGAACTTAGAGTCTTCTGTTGCAATTATTGCATCTATTAGAACCTCAGGTAAGTCATCATATGATATTTCAGTTCTGTTTTCGTTACCCATTTTGGTAATTATGTTTCCTTCGGTATCATATAACTCTGACATTTGAGTGAATTTTAAGTTGTTTGGATCAAATTTAGGAGCCTTTACAATAATATAGGCAAAAAATACTGCCATAAGTGCTGCAAAAGCTATTACACAAATTATAAGAATATTTAAAATTATTTTTTTATTTTTACTCATTTTTCTTTTGGATGTTTTATTTGTGCCTTTTACGACTTTCCTTTTAACATCATTTGTTTTAGCCTTAATATTATTTGCAATGTTACTTGCTTTGCTGCTTCTTTTTTTCATCATGATTTATTACCTCCAAAGTATAATTTATCTATTACTTCTATATAGTCTATTCTAGGTGCATACTTTATTTTAATCATTGTACCATAATTCTTAAAAAAATCTAATGGAATCGACTTTCTTTTATTATTTTTAATAAATTCTTCTAAGTTTTCCACACTTAAAAAATATGTTTCATCAAGCAGATTGAATCTTACTATTATAAATGCAATAGCTCCTTTATTTTTAACATTTATTAAATGTTTTATTTGATGCATATGTATGTTAGTCAGTGCAAAAGAAGTTTTACTGTTTGTTTCTTTAGCCTCGAAATCAACGTATTTTCCGTTATAAATTCCATTATAATCGGTAGTTGATGGAGTATCAAAATAAGCCTCTTTTATTTTTCCTAATTTATAGTCAACGTTAACAAGTTTTATAGGAGTAGGTTTTTTATAAACGTATGCAATATCCTTAATTCTATAATACTCATTTGCTAAATTTATGTCAGATTCTAAAGCCATACCACGATTTGCAAAACCAGTTTTAATATGATTGCTCTTAGTTTTGTTAAATCTGGTAAAGGAATAGTTATTTATCACTATCATCACCTGTTATAATTATACTACATTTATTTATTATTTCTATATAAAATATGAAAAGAATTGTCGAAAATATTAAAATATAATTTTGCCGTGTTATTATTTATTTGAAAGGAATGTTTTTTATGAAAGATTATACTTTGATGTTTGTTATTATTGATGATTTAATAGACGAAGTAGAAAAAATAGAAGAAACTTTAATTATAAATCATACACTTAATTAGGTGATTTGTTTGGAAAATATAAAAGAGATTTATGATCTTATTCCTTATATAATAATGATAGGAATAATTTTAAATATAACAGGTAATTTAATTAAAATGACGTTTAAGGTTCCTAGCAAATACATAGTTTGGATTTTACTTATTTTAAGTTTATTAATTAACTTTATTTTTTATGGTTTTACTTTTGAAAGTTTATTTGTGGGCTTTGTAAGCTTTAGTTTTTCCGTGTCTTCTTATGATTTGGCAAAGTATTTTACAAAGATAAGAAATAGAAAGTAAGTGTTAAGCAAATTAAATTTTATGTAAATTGACAAATGATAAAAAACTTGAGATAATGTTAATTACAGAGGTGGTAAAAAATGTTTAATGGTAGAATAGCTTTGTCACCACAAGATATCTTTGATAAAGAATTTAAGATTGATACTCGTGGATATAGACTTCAAGAAGTAGATAAGTATTTAGATCAAATAATTAAGGATTATGTTGAGTTTATTAACATAATTAAGGAACTTAGAAATGAGAATAAGGCTTTAGAAAGAGAAAACATCGATTTAAAGCATGAACTTAGAGATTTAAAAGCTAATATTGATATTGTTAAGAAAAGTGAAAAAGAAATTACCAACGTAGATATATTAAGACGTTTATCACAACTGGAAAAATATATATATGATAAAGATGAGTAATGGTTTTTACGTAAACGCTGCTAATTATTAGTAGAGGAAAGTCCACGCTCACACGGACCTGTAACGGACGTAGTGTTCATGCAAAGGGAACAAATAACCTTTGGTAGGATTTAATCCTAACGGCGCCGAGGTAGCCTAAGTTTTTAATATGGCTATATTAGGCATAAAGTGCCATAGTGACGATTTTGCTTGGAAACTTGCAAAGTGGAACGGGTAAACCCCATGAGTGAGAAACCCAAATTTGGTAGGGGAACTTCTATGAAGGAACAAAAACGGATTAGAAGATGCTTTTTAAAAGCATAGATAAATGTTTACGACCAGATATCTGGTACAGAACGTGGCTTATTAAAACTATTATTTATTTATATAAAGGAGTGAACTTAAGTTGAAGGAGATTGGTGAAAAGCTAAAGGCTGCAAGGGAAGAACACGGTGTTAGTGTTGATGAAGCAGCAGAAGATTTAAACCTTAGAGCTTCACAAATAGAAAACATAGAAAAAGGAAACTTAAAGGTATTTAAAGATGTGTTTTATTTAAAATCATTTATTAGATCATACGCCAAGTATTTAGGACTTGATGAAGATGCTATAATGGATGAGTTTAACGAGTACTTTTTTGAGGAAACATCAAAGATTCCAATCGCGGAGATAGAAAAGGCATCACGTGCAAAGGAAAAGGAAAAAGCATCTGATAAAAAGGTTGCATCTCCATACACGGTAGATGATAAACCAAAGTCAAAGGTGCCCGCTATTATAGTTACACTTATAATTTTATTGTTATTATTTTTAATAGGATATTTAGTTGTAACGGAATATGTTATTCCTAAAAATGATAATGATAATAGTGTTTTAACTTATTTAGAGAATTAAGAGGTGGATATATGAACTTAGCTAATAGAATAACAATGATTAGAATGTTTTTAACGGTTTTATTAATCGTTTTATTACTATTCCCATTTTACATGGTAAACATTGAATTTCCAAAAGTGTTAATTGGTACTATAACGGTAGATATTAAGTATTTTATTGCGGCAGGATTATTTGCTATTGCATCAATTACAGATGCTATTGATGGTCATATTGCAAGAAGTCGTAATATGGTAACTGATTTTGGTAAAATGACTGATGCAATCGCAGATAAAATGCTAGTTAACTCAAGTTTAATTATTTTAACTGCACAAGGAATGGTATCACCTGCTATTACGGTTATAATCGTTTTAAGAGATACTGTTGTAGATACGATTAAGATGATTGCAGGAAGTAAGGGAAAGGTAGTTGCTGCTATAAAGTCTGGTAAGATTAAAACAACGTTTTTAATGCTAGGTATAATATTTACCATGTGTTATAATTTACCATTTGAATTATTTAATCTTGATATAGCAAGTTTCTTACTTGTTTTAGCAACTATATTTGCAATTATTTCAGGAATTCAGTATTACATAATGAATAAAGATATAATTTTTTCTAAAGAAGAAATATCAGATTCTGCAGATAAAAAAACACAGAAATAGAATTTTAGCTTAGACAAAAAATGAATTTAGTAGAAGAATCATAGTACAAACTTTCAAACATTTGTTCGAAAAAGTACTTGATTTTTCTTTTTTAATGGATTATAATGTTATTGTAATCAATGACTAGGAGGATATTTATGGCAAAGAAAGCTTTAAATGATAAGACTTTAGAACAAGTTCTTGCAGACATAGAAAAACAATTTGGTAAGGGTTCAATAATGAAATTAGGTGATGAAAGTCATAATGAAATAGACACGGTATCATCTGGATCTCTTACTTTAGATATAGCACTTGGTGTTGGGGGTTATCCAAAGGGAAGAATAATTGAAATATATGGACCAGAATCATCAGGTAAAACTACGTTTGCACTTGAGGCTATTGCAGAGGTACAAAAAGCAGGAGGTAAAGCAGCGTTTATAGATGCAGAGCACGCACTTGATCCAGTTTATGCTAAAAACCTAGGAGTAGACATTAACGATTTGTTATTATCACAACCAGATACTGGTGAACAAGCTCTAGAAATTTGTGAAGCATTAGTTAGAAGTGAAGCTATAAGCATAGTTGTAATAGATTCGGTTGCAGCACTTGTTCCACAAGCAGAAATAGAAGGCGAAATGGGTGATAGTCACGTAGGACTTCAAGCAAGATTAATGAGTCAGGCTTTAAGAAAGTTATCTGGAACTATTAGCAAAACCAATACAATTGCAATATTTATTAATCAGTTAAGAGAAAAAGTAGGTGTTTTATTTGGTAATCCGGAAACTACACCAGGTGGTAGAGCACTTAAATTCTATTCAACTATTAGATTAGATGTAAGACGTGGTGAACAAATTAAAAATGGAGATAATGTAATAGGTAATAAAACCAACGTTAAGATAGTAAAAAATAAGGTTGCTCCTCCGTTTAAAACTGCATCAGTTGAAATTATGTATGGACAAGGCGTTTCAAGGGAAGCTGAAATACTTGATTTAGCATCAGAAATAGGAATTGTTGATAAAAGTGGAGCTTGGTATTCATATAATGGAGAAAAAATTGGCCAAGGTAAGGAGAATGCTAAACAATTCTTAAGAGATAATCCTACTATTAAAGAAGAAATAGAAAATAAGGTTCGTGAAAGTCACGGCATTTTAAAACAAGATAAAGAAACAGATAAAAAATAAAATAATAATTGAAACTGGTTAATACTGGTTTCTTTTTATATACACATAAAAAAAGACACTTAATACGTATATTTTTTCTTTATATTTAAGACTTTTTAATTAAATTTTGTTATAATATTTATGGTGATAAAATGGATAATATAAAATTAAGAATGGATGAATTAATAGATATAATTAATGAAGCTAGTATTAAGTATTATGTAGATGATAATCCTAGTATTACTGACCAAGAATATGATGATTATTATAATGAATTATTAAAACTTGAAGAGAAATATCCTGATTTAAAAAGAAGTGATTCACCAACTTTAAGAGTAGGTGGAAAGGTAGTAGATAAATTTGAAAAGGTAACTCATGAAAGTCCTATGCTTTCGTTTGATGATATATTTAATGAGGATGAAATAGTTCTTTTTGATGAAAGAATAAAAAAGACTTGTCCTAATGCGACTTATACTTTAGAGCCTAAAATGGACGGGTTATCTGGTTCATTATTATATGAAAAAGGTGTACTTAAAAGGGCTGCGACAAGGGGAGACGGACTTATCGGAGAAAATATTACTCATAACGTAAAAACTATAAAATCAGTTCCTTTAAGACTTAATAAGGAACTTGATATAGAAGTTCGTGGTGAAATATATATGAGTAAGGCTTCTTTTGAAAAGTGTAATAAAGAAAAAGAAAAAAGAGGTGAAAATTTATTCGCTAACCCAAGAAATGCTGCTGCAGGTTCCGTAAGACAATTAGATAGTAAGATTGCTGCAAAAAGAAATCTAGACTTTATGGCTTATTTCATACCTAATCCAGATAAATATGGTATAAAAACTCAAGGCGAATCTTTAGCATTTTTAAAAGAATTAGGTTTTAAAACTAATTATAAGTTAAATGGTCTTGCTAAAGACGTAAATGATATAATTAATTACATAGACGATTTAGGAAGTAAAAGATCTAATCTTCCTTTTGAAATAGATGGCGTTGTATTAAAGGTTAATAGCTTGGAAGATGAGGCAAAATTAGGTTTTACCGAAAGAGTACCTAGATGGGGAATAGCATATAAATTTCCAGCTGAGGAAGTTTTAACTACTTTAAAAGAAATAAAATTTACAGTCGGAAGAACTGGTAAGATAACACCAAATGCTCTTTTTTCACCAGTTCATGTTGCAGGTTCTGTTATATCAAAGGCAACGCTTCATAATGAAGATTATTGTTTAGATAAGGATGTAAGGGTAGGAGATGTTATCTCAATTAGAAAAGCAGGTGATGTAATACCAGAAGTAGTAGAGGTAAAAAAAGAAAGAAGAACAGGTAAAGAAGTTCCGTTTAAGATGATAGAAAACTGTCCGATGTGTGCATCAAAACTGGTTAAAGAAGATGCTAACTATTTTTGTAAAAATGATTTATGTCCCGCAAGAAAAATGGAAGGATTAATTCATTTTGCGTCAAGAAATACGATGAACATAGATGGACTTGGTGAAAGGATCATAGAAGATTTTTATAATATGGGATTTATTAAGTCCATATCTGATATATATCTTTTATCAAACCATAAAGAAGACTTAATAGAACTTGAAGGTTTTGGAGAAAAAAGTGTTAACAATTTACTTGAAAGCATAGAAAATTCAAAAAATAACTCTTTAGAGAAGGTTCTTTTTGCACTAGGAATAAGACATGTTGGTAAAAAAACAGCTAAAATACTTGCTAAAAGATATAAAAATATAGATAATATAATTAATGTTAATATTGATGAACTAACAAACGTTAATGATATAGGTGAGATAATAGCTAAAAGTGTAAAAACATATTTTGATGATCCTTTAAATTTAAAATTAATAGAGGATTTAAAGAAACTAGGCTTAAATTTCGAATATAAAGATGACTCATCAGACGACACATTATCTGGTATGACGTTTGTTTTAACAGGAACTTTAGAGAAGTATAAAAGAGAAGAATTAACTAAGATTCTAGAAGATAAGGGTGCTAAGGTAACAAGTTCGGTTACTAAAAAGACAACTGGCGTTATCGTAGGAGATAAACCAGGCTCTAAATACGATAAAGCATTAAAGCTTGGTGTTAAAATATATAAAGAAGAAGATGTCTTAAACATCATAAAATAAACATCAAAAATTTGATGTTGCTAAACTTGACAAATATAAAAATTATGATAGTATATTTATCAGAATTTTTAAATGTGTTTGCTTGTACAGAAACATTATTATAGCAAGCAGATAAAAGGGTCTTGTTTGCAAAATCAGGACCTTTTATTTTTAGAGTAAAAAGGGAGTTTATGGGAGGACGTTATGGAAAATAAAATGACAGGTTATTCATTTATTGATAAACCTTGGTTAAAAAATTATCAAAGTAATATTTTAAATGAGAGGGTGCCTAGAAAAACTTTATACAATTATTTGTATGAGAGAAATAAGGATTATAAAGCAGGCACAGCGTTAAATTATGCAGGAAACGAAATAAGCTATGATGAGTTTTTTGAAAATGTAGAAAAAGTTGCAAAAGCATTTAAACAAATGGGAGTAAAAAATGGGGAAACAGTAACGTTGTGTCCTGTTAATATTCCTGAGTTTGTATATGCTTTTTATGCGTTAAATGAAGTTGGAGCAACTATAAATATGGTTTTACCAACGGCAAATAAAAATGAAATAATAAAATATATGAAAGAAACGAATTCAACTAAGGCGGTTATTTTAGACGCTAAATGTTCAGAAATTTCAAAAGCAATAAGAGAATCTAAAGACGATTTCAAGATAGATTGGGTAATTTCTACATCATTATCAGACTCAATGCCTCTATATGAAAAAATAAAAAGTGCATCTAACAAAATGATAAGAGATATGTCTAAGAAAATGAAGGAAGAATATAAAAATCAAACTTCTGGATTAAATGAATTTATCCGATGGAAGGATTTTGTAAAAAAAGGCAAAAAATATTCTGGAAATACTGAAGCACCATATGAAGAAAATAAAACAGCAGTTATTGTTAGATCTGGTGGAAGTACTGGTAAACCAAAGGGGATAGAATTAACAAATGAAAACTTTAACGCAATGGTTTTGGAACATGACAAAGCCCCTAAGTTAGAATTAACTAGGGGAATGACCTGCTTACAAACGATATCTATGTATGCACCGTTTGGATCTTGTAATAATATGCACTTGCCATTATGTAAAGGTATTCAATTACAAATGCAACCTATATATAATCCGCAAGAATTTATAAAAAAATTCTTAAAATACAAACCAAATGTTACGTTTTCAACACCACAATTCTTATTCGAATTGAAGAAATATATTGTAGAACAAGAAAAAATTACTGGTAAAAAGGAAGATTTATCAGATTATGTTTATGCTATAGTAGGTGGTGAAAGTCCTTCTAAAGATAAGTTAGATGAATTAAATGACTTTTTAGTAGATAGAGGAAAACGCTGGGGAGTTAATGTTGGTTATGGAATGAGTGAGGCTTGTTCTGCAATTTGTTGCACTAATTTAGGAGATGCAAATCCAGATAAATCAGGTATTCCTTATGCTGATATAAATTTAAAAGTTGTTGATCCAGAAACTAATGAACCATTAAAATATAATGAGGCTGGAGTTTTATATGTTTCAGGTCCAACTGTAATGAAACAATATCTTAATAACGAAGAGGAAACGAAAAAAGTTTTAAGTAAAGATGATAACGGAATTGTTTGGTATTATACTGGGGATATTTGTTCAATTGATGAAGAAGGTAATGTAAAACCTTATGGTAGACTCAGCAGAATTGCAAAAAAATTCGATGGATGCAACGTACCTCTAACAGAGGTTGAAGATGTTATAGAATCACATCCAGCAGTTGAAAATTGTATCGTAATAGCTATAAAGGATCCAGAACACGAAACAGGTGAAGCACTAAAGGCTTTTGTTACATTAAAACCTGAGTATAAATACCAAGAAAGCCTTATTGAAAATGATATTATAATCTACACAAAAAATAATATAAATGAAAGATATGGTATTTATTCAGTAAAAGTAAAAGATACACTTCCACTAACAAATATGGGAAAGAAAAACTTTAAAGCAATTGAACTTGAAGAAAAAATATCTAATTGCCCACTAATTTTAGATTGCAATATAAGTAATTCAGCTGATGAAAATTATGATTTTAATGCAGAAATTGATGTGTTAGAAGATAATAATTATATAAGGAATGAAATTAATAAATATATCAATAATATAATGTCAAATCAACCTAGTAATAGTAGGTATAGAATAAATGTTATTATAAATAATATTAAATATTCTGATAATGGTTCAGTATATGAAAAAGCATATGTAAAAGAAATGTAAATGATAAATAAAATAGCGCAAAAAATTTTGCGTTATTTTTTTGACGTGATATAATAAAGAAAAATGGAGGTCATTATGGAAAACAGTTATTTTACTATATGTAGTTTATTTTATAGTGCATTATTGCTATTTGTTTATTTTTCTAAGAAAAGAAAAAATAATTTGATTGAAAAAACTTACTCGGGAATGGTAATATCAACTTTTGTGGGTCTTGTACTTGCAATACTTTGTGCGATAACCGTAAAAAATTACAAGGTGATACCAGAAATCAATTTTGTAATATCAAGATTATATTTAGTTTATCTTATAGTTTGGATTTCATTATTTACTTTGTATATAATATATATATCTTTTTCTATCGAAGAAAACTCAAAGAAGCATAAGATGATTAAGAATATAATGTTTATAGTTGGTTTATTACTTACTGTTTTAGTTTTTGTATTACCACTTAAATATGTGGCAAAACCACATGCTATTTATTCATATGGACCAGCTGCACAATTGGTTTATATCGTATCTGAGGTATATTTTATAATTTGTTTACTTTCGATGTTTAGTAATCCTAAGAAAATTAAAGCAAGTAAATATGCACCTTTGTTTGTATATTTAGCGCTTGGTGCTTTTGTAATGATTATTCAATCTATGAAACCAGAATTATTATTGATAACATCAACAGAGATGTTTGTTACATTTTTAACATATTTTACAATAGAAAGTAATGATGAAGCAGTAAAAAAATTAGAAAAGGAAAAGAAGTAATGCTTTTCTTTTTTAAGGAGGATGATTAAGTTGCAACAAAATGTAGAAAATACAATTAACTTATTTGACAAATTATCCATGAAGTATTACGGATATTTATATACTGCTTCAATTGCAAAAGAAGCAGCATCAGGAAAAGAAGGTAATGGTGGAATCCTAATAGTAGGTATGATTATAGTTATAGTAGGACTAATAGGATTTATATTAACTAAAAATAAGAATTAACAGAAATAAAGTTTCTGTTTTTTTATTGTAATAAAAATGCTATAATGATATTGATAAGCGTAAGGAAAGTGTTTAGTGTATGAAGAAGAAATTAATGATAGTATTTTTATTTTTTGTTTTGTTAATTGTTATTTGTCTTATTTTACTTTATAAAGATCAAAGGATTACTGTTTTAGGATATCATGATTTTACAGAAGGTCATTCCGTTAGTAATATGCAGATGAATATAAAAAATTTTGACAAGCAAATGAAATATTTAAAAGATCATAATTATAATACAATTACTCTTAAACAAATGGATTGTTTTATAAATAAGACTTGCAAAATACCTAGAAAATCTGTTTTAATTACGATGGACGATGGATATAAATCTAATTATGATTTAGCATTTAAGGTGCTTAAGAAATATAATTTTAATGGGGTAGTATTTTATATGGGAGTAAATTATAATGGTGGAAATGAAAACTATATGGATTTAAATATGATTAAGGAAGCTAAAAGAAAATATCCCAACATAGAATTTGCATCTCATACTTATGATTTGCATCATGAAAATGATTATTTACTAAGTTATGAAGAAATAAATAATGATTTTAAAAAGATGAATAATGTAATTGATACTAAATATTTTGCATATCCTTATGGACATGTTAGCCATAACATAGAAAAGGCTTTAAAAGACAATAATTACAAATTAGCATTTACATTTGGTCCAGGAAAAAATCATAGAAAAGTAAAATTAGGTGATGATAAATATCATTTGCCAAGACTATTTATATCAAGTGATATGCCTTTTTGGAAGTTTATATTAAGACTGGTTATACCTTATTAAAATATGAAAGGATAAGTTATGAAAGCAGAGATTATTGTAACCGGAATTTTGAAGTGTGATGATTTATTTTTAATAGTTAGAAGAAGCAAAAACGATGATTTTTATCCAGGATCTTGGGAATTTCCTGGAGGTCATTTAGAAGATGGTGAGACTTTAAATGAAGCACTTAAAAGAGAACTTGAAGAAGAAATAGGATACACTTTGGATTCTATTCCTATTATTACTAATTATTTTGATGAAGTAAAAACTTTTGAAAATAAACTTGTTCATAATTTAGAAATAGATTTTATTATTACTGTGGATAAAACAAAATTAAACATAAAACTAAGTAATGAACATTCTGAGTATAAATGGGTTAAAAAAGATTCTAAATATTTAGATAATTTTATAAAAAATAAATTAAAGAATATATAATAGAAGGTGGTTTAATGAAGGTAGAAAAAGCAGGATGCATACTTATTAATAAAAAGAATAATAAGATAGGATTAGTATATAGAGAAAAGCAAAAAGATTATACTTTCCCGGAGGGGCATAAAGAAGATGGTGAAACACTAAAGGAATGTGCTGTTAGGGAAACTGAAGAAGAAACTAAGAGAAGTTGTACTATACTTTTTAATGAACCTGTTGCACATGAACATTACTATGATTCTAAAAATGATGAGGTTGATATGTATTATTTTATTGCAATTGATAATGGAAATAGTAATAATAAGTCTTTAGATACTCATGAGTTAATATGGACATCTTTTGATAATGTAGAAAAAATCTTATCATATGATAGCTTGAAAAAGATTTGGTTAATGGTAAAAAATACTGTTTATAATGTTATGATGGATAATTAGTAATTGACAAAGAAATAAAACTATAATATATTATTAGTGTAAATTGCTAAGAGAAAGGAGTGTGATTAATATGAAGAATTTACAAACTATAAGTAATGCAGAATTAATCATGGCTCCTATCTATTTTAGTTTATAATAGATAAATTTTTGATGTCCTAGATTTTAAGTTCTGCATTATGCAGAATTTTTTTAATAGAGAAAGGGACAAATAGAATGATAATAAAATTAAATATTAATGATAGGGCAGCTCTTGCTATGAAAAATGGTACAAAAAAAATAGAAATAAGAGCGGGTGCTAATTATGATAAATTAAATTATGGAGATAAAATTGAATTTAGTAGTAATAATTTAGGTAAATTTTATGTTAAAGTAGAGGGTGTTAATCATTATAATTCTTTAGATGAATTATTTACTCTTGAAGGAACTAGATATACTGTATCATCCACAAATGATAAGAAAGAAGCTATTTTAAATGTGGAAAAAATAGGAGATTATAAAAACATAATAAAAGAAAATGGTGTTTATGCAATTCATATTAAGTATTTATATTCGGAAAATATCGTATGGGAAGAATTATATGATAAGGCCAAAAACATAAGAGATGATAGAGAAGTATCAGGTATGATTAGTGCAGGATGTGTTGGAGCGGCAATACTTACTAAGGGTCATAATATATATACTGGAGTTTGTATTGATACAGCATCATCTTTAGGTATGTGTGCTGAAAGAAATGCTATAGCAAATATGATTACAAATGGTGAAAATGAAATAGTAAAATTAGTTTGTATTGATTCACAAGGAAATATAGGTTTTCCTTGTGGAGCTTGCAAAGAATACTTAATGCAACTTTCTAAAAATAGTAAGAATATTGAAATATTAAAAGATAAAGATAACAATGAGACAATAAAATTAGAGGAATTAATCCCTAATTGGTGGGGATATGATAGAGTATAAATGAGAAATATAGAATTAGTTATACCTAAATTAGAAGAATATTCTTATGAAGAAAAATTAGAAAAAGATCCTAATACAATGAGTTATAATGCTGGGTATAATGTAACATATTCTGGTTATCATTATGATACTGGTTGTATTGATTTTACTGTGGATAAGTGGAAGGATGTTTATGATAAAAGAATAAAGGAGAATAGATATTTTGCATACATAAAAGATTTTGATATTAATGAATATGTTGGATATGTTAATTACCAATATGATAAAGAACAAAATATTTATGAATGTGGTATTTTAATTGAATATAAATATAGGGGTAAAGGTTATTCTAAAGATGCTTTAAAATTACTTATAAAAGAAGCTTATAATAATGGCATAGAATACTTATACGATACTTTTGAAAAAGATAGAGAAAATACATTAAAATTATTTTTAGACGTTGGATTTAAAATATATAAAGAAGAAACTTGGAAGAAGTTTAATAGGGATGTATCAGGAGCTATTGTTAGAATAAATACAAGTAGTATATTGCCTAATATTTCTAAGATAAGAAGTATATATGATGTTTTTTCTTTTATGGAAAATAATATTAGATATGGATGGTTAGATATCAATAAAAATATTCATATTGGAAACATGAAGAATTTTAGAAAGTTATACAGAACTATGACTACCGATGAGATACTAAGATATGGTATTGGTACATGTATAGATCAAGTTTATTTGATGCACTATATTTTAAATAATATAGGTATAAAAAACAAGATGTTTGCAACTAGAATATATGAACCAGATGATTTTGATGATTTAACAAAAGAAGAACATATGCATTGTTTTATACTTTGCTATGTTAATGATAAGGTTTATCATATAGAGCATCCTAATTGGTATGAAAAAGGAATTTATGAATATAAAAACGAAGATAAAGCACTAAAAACAATAAATGAATATTATGTAAAACTATCAAATGGAATTTCAAGACCAATAACTGAATTTTATGATGTTAAGCCAAATATGTCATTTAAGGAATTTAATTGTTATATAAATAGTTTAAATTGTAATCATAATTATGATGTTTGAGGTGTTAAAGAAATGGAAATAATAGAATACAATGATAAATACTTAGAAGATGTTAAAGATTTACTAGTAGAATTAGAAGAATATATAATTTCTATAGATGAAGATGAATTAGACCAGTTACATAAAGAATACAGAGATAAAATGGCTATCTTAGATTTAAAAGAGGTAAATGATAATAGTGGTAAATGCTACCTAATGATAGATGGTGATAAAGTAATTGGATTAATTATGGGATATGTTAGAGTTTATGATAAATATGATTATTTAGATTACAAATGTCCAAAATGCGGTAAAATATCAGAATTAATTATTTCTAAGCATGCAAGAAGTAAGGGTGTAGGGCAAAAACTAATTAAAAAAATGGAAGAATATTTTAAACAAACAGATTGTGAATATATCTTAATAGATGTTTTTGCTTATAATAAAAATGCTATTAAATTTTATAATAGGCAAGGATATCATACAAGGGAGATTATTAATATTAAGAAGATATAAAAAATATGGATGGAGACATAATGAATGAATAGTTATAAATGTGTAATAGCGGATAAAGATTTAATTATAAAAAAATGGGATTGTGAAATAAAAAAAACATAATAATTCAAAATTATGAATACAGTTTAAAAAAGAATCACTAAAAAATTTAGATACAAGAATTGTCTATATGGGATTATTAAATGGTGAAATAATTGCGGAAGCAACAGCGATAGTTTCTGAATATGATTTTAATATGCAAAATAAAGATGGTTTAATAGGAGATAAAAAAGCATATTTAACAGCATTTAGAACGAATAAGGAATATGAAAACAAAGGATACTTTTCTAAATTTTATAAATTTATGGAAAATGATTTAAAAAAAAGAGGTTTTAAATATTTAACTCTTGGAGTAGAACCTTGTGAAATAAGAAATATATAAATATATTTTAAATGGGGCTTTATAAAGTATATAAAGACTGATTATGATTTTGTAATTCCTGGTGGTGAAAGTATTAATCAGTTAAATGAAAGATATATCAAGGGCTTAAATATTATAAAAGATAATTATAATTATAATAAAGTTGCAATAATCTCACATGGAGCAGCAATAAGCAATATAAAATCTAAATTATCTGGAGAAAAAAATGAAGATGTAGATTATTGTGTTATAATATATAAAAATAATAAATATAGAGTTATTGATTATGGAACATACAATTAAAGAGGAGGCTCATATGATTTTATTTTTAACAAGCAATGTTGGTGGAGTAAAAAAAGAAAATGGCAAAAAATATCCTGTTAGATTTTTCGAAAAAAACAAATTTTTAAATAATTTAAAAAAGAACTTAACAGAAACGAAAAAATTTTTGTTAATTGCGAGCAATCCAGTTGATTATGAAAAGAATGATTTATTTTTGAAAATGGATATAAAAGCATTGGAATTAAGCGGTTTACATTTTGATGAATATGTTGTATTAGACGGAAGAAATTCAAATAAAGTTAAATCAGTCTTAAATGGTGCAAATTTGATATTTTTATGTGGAGGTAATACATTAACACAAAATAATTTTTTAAATCGTATTAATCTAAAAAAATATTTAAAAAAAATTGATTCTGTTGTTGTCGGGATAAGTGCAGGATCAATTAATTCTGCAAAAAATGTGTTCAATAGTCCAGAAAGTGACACTGATCTGAATAATTCACCTTATTTACAAGGCTTAGAATTAACAAATATAAATATTGAACCTCATTTTAGCGTCAATAATTTAAATGATGATTCAAAAAAAATTCAAATGAATGCCATATTATCTGAGTCTAATAATAGACTATTATATGGTTTGACGGATGGATCATACATTATTAAAAATGGCTCAAAATGTACTTTATATGGAGAAAGTTACAAAATACAAAATGGAAATATTATAAAAATTTGTGAAGATGATAATTTTATTGATATTGATGATATTTAAAATAATACGGTAATGCATTATAGTAACTTACTATTTGTAAGATTGTTTTCAGATTTTTGATAAAAACCAATATGCATAATTTGACAATGTCATATAATTTTGATATGCTTCTTGTAAGTTAATTAAAAAGCGATTCATTCGAAGTAATTATTTTAATTTATTTATAGAAAGCTTATGGTTGATGAAAATAAGTATAGTTAAAGTGATGAATTACAGATGATGATTTTAAACGGATAATCTCGTTAAAGATTAGAGGTAATAAACATTTATTACGAATTAAGGTGGTACCACGGTTACTAATCATCCTTTATTTAAGGATGATTTTTTTGTTTTAAAGGAGGTGATTTGTATGGATGTTGATTATTACTATTATTACTTTGAAAATAGTTTTCTAATTAACTTAAATATAAATCATACTGGAGGAATAAAAAAATATGAAAAAAGAATTATTTGATATCCTAAAAGAAAGGGGATATGTAAAAGACTTAACACATGAAAAAGAAATCAGAAATTTAATAAATGGAAAACCTATGACTTTTTATTTGGGTATTGATCCTACCGCGGATAGTCTTCATATAGGACATTTTTTTGCACTTACTTTATTTAGGTGGTTACAAGATTTTGGCCATCGTGGAATAATTCTTATTGGTGGTGCGACCGCTTTAATTGGAGATCCAACAGGCAAAAGCGATATGAGAAAAATGTTATCACAGGAAGAAGTTAAACATAATAAAATAGAAGTCAAGCAGCTTGTTAAAAGGTTCGTTAAAACTAGTGGCGATAATCCTGCTATTATAGTAGATAACGCTGATTGGATATGCGATAAAACGTATGTTAACTTTATGAGAGATGTAGGAGTACATTTTAACGTTAATATGATGCTTAGTTCAGAGTGTTACAAAAAAAGATTAGAAAGTGGAGGCTTAACTTTTTTGGAAATGGGATATATGCTAATGCAGGCCTTTGATTTTGTTCATTTAAACAAAGAGTTTGGATGTAAATTACAAATAGGTGGATCAGATCAGTGGGGAAATATTTTAGCTGGTTCTAATTTATCTAGAAAAATAGGATTTAGTGAAGGAAAGAAAATAGAACCTTTATTTGGAATGGTATGTCCTCTTTTGTTAAAAGCAGATGGAGAAAAAATGGGTAAAACAGCATCAGGTACTTTATGGGTATCAAGAAATAAGACAACACCATTTGAATTCTTTCAATCATGGATTAATTCATATGATGAAGATGTTGAAAGATCACTTGCTTTTTTTACTAGAATTGATATGAACGAAATAAGAAATTTATGCAAAAAGGATATAAGGCAAGCTAAGGAGCTATTAGCGTTTGAAGTTACTAAATTAGTACATGGGAAAGAAGAAGCAGAAAAAGCAAGAGACACTGCAAGATCTTTATTCAGTGGAAATATTTTAATAAATGATATACCTACAAAGGAAATAAATATAGATAACGATATATTATTAATTGATTTGTTAGTACTATGTACTTTGGCTAAGTCTAAAACAGAAGCTAAAAGGTTGATTTTGCAAAATGGAATTAAAATAGATGGAGAAAAGGAAAAAAATATAGATAAAATTATAAAAATATCAAATAGAGAAATAGTAATTCAAAAAGGGAAAAAATGCTTTATTAAAATAAGGTTTGTTTAGTAAATTTATAATAATTGCTTGACAAATATGTTAAAACTTGCTATTTTATAAGCAATAAGTGAGTTTGAGTGTGATATTATATCTAGCCTCAAAGGGCAATAAGCCTACACGTACTTTAAATAAGCACGGAGTCACTATAGGAGTGACTTACGTGCTTTTTGTTTGTCACTTACAAGAAAGGATGGTGAAAAATTATGATAAGAAAAGCGATTAAAGAAGATGCAAAAGATATCGTTAGAATTAACGTTAATTCTTGGAAGGAAACGTATAGAAAAATATTTCCTACTGATTTTTTAGATAAACTTGATAGTAAAAATATTTCGGCAATAGAAAGATGTAAGGAAAAAATAGAAGAGTATGTTGTTTATGAACAGGAAGGTAAAATAGTTGCAATGGCGCGATATGGAATAAACAAGAAAGGCTATGATAAAGCATATGCTGAAATTTATGCATTATATGTTGATTTAGAATATAAAAATCAAGGTATTGGAACAAAAATGATAGATTATATATTTAAAATATTAAAAAATGATTTTAAATATGTATTGATTAGTACTTTAAAAGAAAATAGTGCTAATGAGTTTTATAAAAAAATAGGTGGAAAACTTATTGGAGAATGTAATTTTTCACTAATGGGAAATAATTATTTAGAGAATTTATATCAATATGTATTATAGGAGGAAGAACTTATGAAATATTTTAAGAAATTTGTAGGACATAGATTATATTTATCACCAATGAATATTTTAGATGCTGAAAAATATACCATGTGGATGAATGATAGAAGTGTAACGGATCCAACTGGTAGTACTGTTAAAATTACTTCTATAGAAGGAGAAAAAGAATGGATTACTAATGCGTCCAAAACTGGTGATGCAAACTTTGCAATAGTAGATATTAAAACTGATGAACTTTTAGGTAATTGTTCATTGTTAAATATTGATAGAATAAATAGATGTTGTACAGTAGGAATTTTTATTGGAGATGAAGAAAATAGGAATAAAGGCTATGGAGCGGAAGCGTTAAGATTACTTTTGAATTATGCTTTTAATATGGAAAATATGCATAATGTTAATCTAGAAGTATTTTCATTTAACGAAAGAGCGATTAAATGTTACTCGAAAGTGGGATTTAAAGAGTATGGAAGAAGACATGAAGTATACTTTTTAGATGGTAAATATTATGATAAGATTGAAATGGAAATATTAGAAGATGATTTTAGAAAAGAAAGTAATTAAATATATAAGTATATACTTATTTTGATGCTACTAATAGTTTTTATAATTAGTAGCATTTTTATATATTGAAAAAATATAATATGTAATTTAAAATGATAATAGATATGGGAGGTGATTACGTTATGGAAAAGATAGAGAATGAATACTTTGTAATAAATTATTCTAAATCCTTGAGTGAAATAGTTAAAAAAATGATTAGCATTTCTACTAAAAAAGTGCCAGAAATATTTGCATTTTTCCACATTAAAAGTTATAGAAAAGTAACTGTTAATTTATTTGATAGTATAGATGAATTTAAATATTTTGTATCTGATTTAAGAGGCATTAGTAAAGATCAATTACCAGAATATTGTAAGGGTACTTTTGATTGTGGAATGATTAATCATTATATAGAGCCTAACATTATGAAAGGAAGTTTTCTATATAATACTAGAATTTGTTCTATTTTCCATGAATTAGTTCACGTTATTTATTATGAAATTATTTTAAATAAAAATTATAAAGATAGAGTTATATGGTTAGATGAGGGACTTGCAATGAATCTATCCGGAGAATTTCAAAATGTTTTACTTGATGATATATTAGATAAAGTATTATCATTTAAGGAGATGCCAAACATGAATGAGATTTCTCATGGGTTGGCATTTGTAAATGATAAATATGATGGATATATAGCAAGTTTTATTTCAGTAAATTATTTGCTTGAAACGCTAAATAACAATGAATTATTAAACATTATAAAAAACAAAGCCATGATATATGAAATAGGTGAAGATGTACTTAATAATGCCATTAGATATTATAATGATAAAAAGATAAGGAGATGATAAAGATGGATAAACTAAAACATGTAAAGCCTCTTAAAGAACACGAAAAAGATGCTATTAATTACATAAAAGAGTTTTATAAATATAGTTCCAATATAAATGGAGCAGGCAGTTTGCATAGATATTTAAATGATTATGATGGTTGGTTAAAAAAGCTAGATGATGATAGGAATCGTATTCCAAGTGAAGAAAAAGTTCCTGCTGAAACTTATTTTTTGGTTAGAGAAAGTGATAATAAAATAGTTGGAATGATAAACATTAGATTAGTGTTAAATGAAAGATTAAGAAAAGAAGGAGGCCATATAGGCTACGGAATAAGACCTACTGAAAGAAGAAAGGGTTATAACAAAATTAATCTTTATTTAGGACTAAAATGTTTAAAGAATCATGGTGTTAAAGAGGCGTTTCTGGACTGTGATAAAGATAATTTAGGATCAGCAAAAACGATTAAGTCTCTTGGAGGAAGACTAATAGGAGAATATTACAATGATGATTCAAAATGCATAGTTCAAGATTATTTAATAGATGTGGAAAAATCGTTAAGTAAAAATGAAAAAATATATGAACCTATAATAGGTAAGGAAAAATAAAATGAACATAGTAGAGAAAATAAAAGAGTATGTAAAAGATGAGTGTAATAAGCATAAAAAAGAATCTAAAGATGATTATGATTTTTGGAATGAACATATAAAGTATGTGTATGATAAAGCACTTTTGTTAGCTAAAAAATATGACGCTGATATAGAAATAGTATCATTAGGCGCACTTCTTCATGATATAGCATTGATAAAAAAAGTGGGAAGAAGAAGTGATCATCACATAAACGGTGCAAAAATAGCCGAAGAAATATTAAATAAATATAATTATCCACAGGAAAAGATAAAACGTGTTAAAAACTGTGTACTTCACCACCGAACAAGTTTTGATGCTGAAAATAAAGAAGAGGTATGTGTATCTGATGCTGACATATTATCTCATTTTGATAACATACCAATGATATTTGATTATGCGTATAAAAACTATGATGTTAATTTAAGTAACATAAGAAGTTTTATAAAACGTTATTTTGAAAATGATTATAATGATTTAAGTGATAAAACAAAGGTTATTTTTAAAGAAGAATATGAAAATATAATGAATGTATTATTTAAATAAAAGGAAGAGATTAAAAATGATAAAGTATAGTAATGAAGAAGGCTTTATAAAAGCTGAAAAAATAAAAAGTATTGATGGTAAAAATAGAATAGATAGTTTGCCAGAGATAGCTATCGGTGTTTTTTCTCATCATTTATATGAAGATGTTATAAGTAAATTTCCTTGCGAACCAGTTGGCATTTTATCAACTGCTAATATGGAGAGAAAAGTATATAAATTAAATTATAAGGGTAAGGAAATAACGTTTTTTATGGCAGGTGTAAGTGCTCCTTGGATAGCAGGAGATATAGAAGAGCTTCATGCATCAGGTGTTAATAAGTTTATAATCTTTGGTAATTGTGGCGTTTTAGATTCTAAAATAGAAGATTGTTCTATTATAATTCCAACTAAAGGATTTAGGGATGAAGGAACAAGTTACCATTATATTGAAGATGACAGTGAAATTATAGACATGGATTTAAAGTATAAAGATAAATTTATTGAAATATTAAATGAATATTACTTTGACCATACACAAGGATATACATGGACAACTGATGCTATATATAGGGAAACTAAAGAGAAGGTTAATTATTATAAGCAAAAAGGTGCGGTATGTGTAGAAATGGAAGGTACGGCAATAGCGGCGGTATGTAAAAAACTAAATATAGATTATTTTACGTTTTATTATGCAGGAGATAATTTAGATGCGGCAGTATGGGATGAGCGAAGTTTAAGTGGCCTTACAAAAATAGATAAGAAAAAAGAGGTTATGACGCTTGCTTTAGAGTTATCTATAAAAATATAAAAAGTGGAGGAAGTGATAATTTATGACTAAAATAATAGAAATTAAACACCTATCTAAAACGTTTAAAATAAAAGAAAAAGAAAAGGGATTTAAAGGAAGTTTAAAATCTATAATTAAACCAAAATACAGGTTGAAAAAGGCAGTTAACAACATTAATTTGTCAATTGATAAGGGAGAAATTATAGCATTTATAGGACCTAATGGAGCAGGTAAGTCAACAACTATAAAGATGCTAACTGGTATACTTTGCCCAAGTAGTGGAAGGACAATGGTCTCAGGAATCAATCCTGCTAAACAAAGAAAAAAATTAGCATACAAGATAGGAACGGTATTTGGACAAAAAGAGCAATTATGGACTCATTTAACTCCTTATGATAATTTTAAATTTTTTGGAGCGATATACGATTTAAAGGACTATGAAATAGAAAAAAGAATAAAAGAGTTAAATGATACTTTAGAGCTTAATGATTTTATAAATACACCAGTTAGAAACCTATCATTAGGTCAAAGAATACGTTGTGAAATAGCAGCTAGCTTAATTCATAAACCAGAAATATTATTTTTGGATGAACCAACAATAGGTCTTGATCCTGTTGTAAAGGAAAATATAAGGGTTTTAATTAAGCGAATGAACAAAGAATTTGGAACAACCATATTTTTAACAAGTCATGATGTTGGTGATATAGAAAAACTTTGTAAACGTGTAATTATTATAAACGATGGAAAAGTTGTACTTGATGATTCTATGTCAAATTTAAAGTATAATTATTTAAATAAAAAAATAATTGAAGTTAAAATGAAAGAAAAAGTTAATTTAAGTGATGAAGATGGTATAACTGTTTTAAAAGATAAAGGCTATAGCCTAAAACTTTCAATTGATGTATCTAAAAAGAGTGTTTCAGACGTAATAAAAATGTTAGATACAGATAAAATAATTGATATTAATATATCTAATGAGCCACTAGAAAACATAATTGCAAATATATATAAAGGTAGTAAATAATGAGAAAATATGTTGAAGTATATAAAGCAACATTAATAGAAGAATTACAGTATGCTAAAGGGTTCTTACTTAACTTTATAGGTACTTTAATTCATATATTTATATTTTTTGCATTATGGAAATACTTATATTCTAGTGGGGATAAATCTATAATTAATGGTTATACTTTAGTTCAAATGATTTGGTATGTTACTTTTACCGAGTTTTTAACTAGTTTTTCATCAAGTAATATCTTAAGAAAAACACCAACTAATGACATAGTAAGTGGTAATATAGCCTATGCATTAAATAAGCCTTATGATTACACAGGTTATATATTTGCAAGATTTTTTGCAGAATCAACAATAAAGGGAATAGTTAACTTAATATGTTCTATAATATTAGGTTTAATTTTAATAGGGCCAATAAAAACGTTTGATATAAGATTTTTGCCATTTATGATAATAAGTATTATCTTGGCTATAATAGTTGCGGCCTTGATAAGATTAATAATTAGTTATTTATCTTTTTGGGTGGAAAATTCAGAACCTTTTCAGTGGCTTTTTAAAACTATTTTCTTAATATTCGGTGTTACTTTTCCACTTGAGATGTTTCCTATGTATATAAGACCAATAATTAGATATTCTCCTGTTTATGCAGCTCTATCAGGTCCTGTTAAAATGATAATTAATTTTAACATAAACGAGTATTTAGGAGTTATCTTATCTCAATTATTTTACATAGTACTTCTTATTATAATATTAAAATTTGAATATAAGAAAGGAGCTAGAAAGTTAAATGTTAACGGAGGTTAAAAATCAATTAAGAGTAAGTTTTCTATCCATTAAATATAGTGCTATAAGGGCAATGACAAATAAAAAGTCATTCTTATTTAGTGTCTTGTTAATGTTTGTATCTAATGCTTCCTTTTTGGTACAATGGACAGTTATTTTATCAGTGTCTAGTAGCAGTGATTTATCTATGAAAGAAATATTAATGGTGTGGGGTTTTGCAGCGACTTCGTTTGGACTTGCCAACATAATATTTGGTGGAGCTACGTTTATCCCATATTATATAGAAGATGGAAAGCTTGATGCATATTTGGTTCAACCTAAAAGCGTTTTGCTAAACATTTTAAACTCACATTGTTCGATGAGTGCTTTTGGAGATTTGATATATGGTTATTTAGTTATTCTTATTGCATCACCTTCTATTAAAACGTTTATATATTTAACGTTATTTAGTGTTTGTGGTGCGATAACATATACTTCATTTATAGTTATTTTATATTCCTTGTTATTTTTTAGTTTGAATTTTAGAGAACTTTCTAATACTTTAATTAGGGTGCCAACATCATTTTCAACCTATCCAGAAGGAATATTTAAAGGTTTTATAAAAATACTTTTATATACCGTATTTCCGGTAGCATTAATCGTTTATTTGCCAGTAAGAAGTCTTCTTACTAATAATCCTTTAATATTACTTATAGTAGGATTTTTAACAGTGATAATATCATTGTTCTCGTTTTTAATATTTAATTTAGGATTGAAAAAATATTCATCAACAAATCTAATGGGTTCAAGAACGTAAGACATAAATATTAAACTTATATTTATGTCTTATTTTTATGGCATAAAATAAGGCTTTTTAAGTCTTTACAATTTTATTTTTCTAATTAAAGTGGAAATAATGCATAATTTATAGTATAATAATTATCGTATGAGAGGTGAGGATAATGCTACCAAAAATAAAAAGATTTGTAAGGAATAATAAAAAGCAGGTTAAAATAGGACTTTTAGTTTTATTAGTTATAATTATTTTACTTGTACTATACAAATCGTTATTTTATTCGAGTTCAGAAAAATCAGTTTATGGAGTTAGAATAAGAGACATAAATAATCACGAATTTACTGTTTCTGAAAAGAAAGATGTGCAAGATAAAGTATCTTCAATTGATGGGGTTGAGGAATCAGAAGTAGTAATAAAGGGAAGATTAATTAAGTTTTTTGTTACGTTTAAGGAAGGTGTATCAACTGATGATATGAAAGCTAAATTTAGTGAAATTCTAAATTACTTAAGTGATGATACAAAAACTTATTATGACTTAGAGTTTTATTCAAAGCAAATGCAAGGTGATACTATGAAGTATCCAGTTACAGGATATAAGCATAAGAGTAAAACTGAAATTACATTTGATGTTTTATAAGAGGTGGTAGAAATGAAAAAGAAAAAAAATAATAATTGGATAGTAGGGTTATTCATTCTTGTATTAGTTGGAATTTTAGTTTTACTGATAAATTTTAGTAAAGGCCCAGAAAACAATTCAAAACTTAATTTAACAGAAAAGAAATGGATAGAAAATAATAAAAAAGAAGTTATAAATATTTCAGTTGCAAATAACATACCAGTATTTAGTAGTGATGGAGAAGGTGTATTTTTTGACTTTGCATCTAAGTTTGAAGAACAAACTGAATTGTCATTAAACTTAATATCTTATGATGCATCAAGTGATACTGAAGAAAATGATTTATATTTTGAGGTAGTTAAACAAGATGATTATAAAACAGTAAAAGATAGCGATATGGTATTTTATAAAGACTATTATGTATTAATTTCAAAAGATAGTGAAAAGATAACGGCCCCTTATGAAATAAGAAATAAAAATATAGGAGTATTATCTAATGATTTAGCAAACGTAAGTTATTACATTTCATCTGATAACGGTGTTACATATAAGCCTTATCAAAATGTTTTAGAATTACAAAACGCTTTAAAAAATGGTGATGTTAACTATATAGCAGCACCTAAAACAAGGTTTGAATCATTCATTTTAGAAAATAAATATCACATTGTATATAACATTACTGAAATGAAAGAAGCCTATGTTTTAAAAACATCTAAAGATATTAATAAGCATTTAGCTAGCATAGTTAGAAAAAAATACTTAGATTATAAGACAAACAAATTAGAAAAAAAATATAATGAATCATTGATGGATCTATTATTAGAAAAAAATAATATTTCAGAAAAATCAAAGGCAGACTTCCTAAGTAAGAGATATGTATTTGGATACTTGGAAAATGAACCTTACACAAATACTATTAATAACAAATTAATTGGATTAGATAGTACTTATATTAATTCATTTAGTGATATTACGGGAGCATCATTTACCCTTAAGAAATATCATTCAGTTAAGGATTTAAAAAATGATTTAAATAGTGGAAAGGTTGATATAGCACCTAACTACTATAATTACTCAGGATTAAGTGGTAAATATGTAACAACTATTTCACCATATGAAGAACAGTATGTTGTTTTAGTACACAAAAATAAAACTAATTTTGTTGTTAATTCTGTTAAATCTTTAAAAGGCAAGGAAGTTATAACAACTAACTCAACGCTTGCGAAGTACTTAGAAAAAAGCGGAAAAGCAAAAGTAACAGCATATGATAAAGTAAGCACACTAATAAGTAAGATTAAAAAAGATAGCATTGTTGTTTTAGATCAAAGCGTATATGAAATGTATAAAGATAGTAAGTTATCTGATTACCGAGTTATATATAATGATAAAGAAAACTTAGAATATGGATATATGATAAGTGATACTTCAGAAAACGGAACGTTTAAATCATTATTTACATCTTATATGGAAACAATTAATTATAAACAAATGTATAACGTAGCTTGGAAGGAATACTCAAAGGATTCTAAAGAAGTAAGCTATGGTTTCGTATATGTTATTATTGCAGTACTTGTATTATTCGTATTATATTTATTATTAAGAAATAAAATAAAAATAAAGAAGAAAAATAAACGTGAAGAAACAATTAGATACATTGATCCACTTACTTCACTTAAGAATCGTAACTATTTAAATAAGAACTTTAAACGTTGGGGTAATAATGCAATTTATCCTCAATCTATAATAGTTGTTAATCTAAATAACTTACGTCATGTAAATGATGTATATGGTCATGAAGAGGGAGATAAGTTAATTAAACTTGCTGCTAATATTCTAATTAGAAATCAACTAGAGCAAAGTGATATAATAAGAACTGATGGTAATGAATACTTAATTTATATGGTTGGTTATGAAAAGAATAAGGTTGTATCTTACATGAGAAAGTTATATAAGGAACTTAAAGAATTACCATATGGTTATGGAGCTACTTTAGGATATAGTATGATTGAAGATGATATAAAAACAATCGATGATGCTATAAATGAAGCAGTTCTAGAAATAAGAGCTAATAAAGAGATGTCTGGTAAGAATAAATAGGTGACTTATGAAAAAGAAAAAGGAAAAAATAAAGGGGTCTATAAAAGAAAATATTTCTCTTATGAGTACTCCTTTAATGTCAATATTACCTGGTCAAATATCATTTTTTGTGTTATTATCCATAATCCCATTAATAAGTTTATTAGTTATGTTTGCATCAAAATTATCACTTAGCTTTGATTCAGTAACAAACTTTATTACTCATTATGTACCAACTGGGGTTTCAGGATTAATAATTTCCATATTTGAACAGCAAAAAGTTGGAACACTTGATATATTATTTATAATAACAGCGTTTTATATAGCAGCTAAAGCAACTCATTCAATAATAATTGCATCAACACAGATATATGGTGGAAAGCAAAGAAATTTTGTTAGAACCAGAGTAAAAGCTATAATAATGCTTATAATACTAATATTTTTAGTTTTATCAATTGTTGGTATTTTATCTGTTGGAAGTAGAATTGTAAATTATATAACAGAGGTAAATGGTACTATATCTCCTTATACATCAATTTTCTACGACATTATTAAATGGCCTTTTGTATTCTTTATGATATTTATAGCAATAAAAGTAATATATACAATAGCGCCTAATGTTACAATTCCAAGTAAAAGTGTTAATAAAGGAGCTTTATTTACTACAATTATATGGGGTGCAACAACGTTTATTTACTCATTTTATGTTACTCATTTAGCAAATTATTCAAAGTTTTATGGTAACTTATCTAACTTAATAATATTAATGATTTGGATATACTGGATGAGTTATATATTCGTTTTAGGAATGACAATAAATAATTATAAATTAAATGAAGAATTAGAAAAAACTTCTAAAATAAAAAGTCTTGATTAAAAAAGACTTTTTTTATGTTATAATTGTATTGTTAAAAATATGTTTAGGAGGTTATTATGAAAGATAAAATACAAAACTTTTTAAAACAGACATATTTAAAAATAAAAACAAGAGTAAAAGAAATAAGTTTAATAAGATACATAAAAACTAATGTACTTTTTATAACTTTTGTTTTAATAAACCTTATTAACTCTTGGTTACTAAGAATAGTTACAATGGGAAATTTATTTAGTTTTAAAGGTATCATATCAGATTTAGCATTTATACTAATTACTGGTTCATTTGCTTATCTTTTAAAACCAAAGAAACAAATAAGAGTATTAATGCCACTTACGATAGTTATGACGGCAGCTTGTATTATAAATGCTGTATATTATGAGAATTATGTTTCGTTTGCATCATTTTCACTTTTATCAACAGCATCATTCTTAGGAGATATGAATGGGGATATTGTAACGGGATTAATTCATCTTAAAGATGTTATATTAATATTTCCTGTAATAGCACTTCCAGTCGTTCATGTTATCTTAAAAAAGAAAAAGTATTATCCTAAAGTAGAAAAACTTGAAAGACCTAAAAAAAGATTTTTAAACACCGTAATTTTGGGTGCAGTAATGACATTTTTTACCATTACAATGATGAGTGGATCTGATTATAGTAGGTTAAAAAAACAATGGAATAGAGAGTACTTAGTTCAAAGATTTGGTATCTATGTATATCAATTAAATGATGCAATTAAAAGTACTCAGTCTAAGTTTACTAGTATGTTTGGTTATGATAGTGCATCTAAAACGGTTAGGGAATTTTATGATGAAAAGAAAAAGACTGATACCGTAAATGATAAAACGAATGAATATAAGAACATATTTGAAGGTAAAAACTTAATTGTTATTCACGCTGAAAGTATGATGACTCAAAATATGACGCTATCATTTAATAATCAGGAGTTAACACCAAACTTAAATAAATTAGCAAGTGAGGGATTATTCTTCTCAAATTACTATCCACAAGTAAGTGTTGGAACGTCAAGTGATACAGAATTTACCTTTAATACTTCACTTCTTCCAGCATCAACTGGTACGGTATTTGTTAACTATTGGAAAAGAACTTATGAAGCAATGCCTAACATATTTAAAAATAAAGGTTATTATACTGCTAGTATGCATGCTAATAACGCATCCTTCTGGAATAGAAACGTTATGCATCAAACACTTGGATATGATAAGTTTTATGCAAAAGACTCATTTGATTATTCTAACTCAGATGATATTATGGGAATGGGATTATCAGATAAAGCATTCTTTAAACAAGCTACAAATAAAATAAAGAAAATAAGTGAAAAAAATAATAATTACTTTGTAACTTTAATTACTTTATCAAATCATACTCCTTGGGAAGATGAAGATAAATATGGCGATTACACAGTTGATTATAAATATACTGAAAAAGATTCTAATGGAAATACTGTGGAAAAAAGTTTACCTTACCTAGAAGGGTCTGAGCTTGGTAGATATTATAAATCAGTTCACTATGCAGACTCTGCAATTGGAGAGCTTATAAACGAATTAGATAGTGAAGGATTATTAGAAAATACGGTTATTGCTATATATGGAGACCATGATGCTAAAATATCTAAAAAACAATATAAACATTTCTATAACTATGATTTTGAGGCTAGTAAAGCATCTGGTGAAAATGAATACTATGATAGTTCTAATGAAAATTATGTTGATGTAGATTATTATAACTATGAATTAAATAGAAAGGTTCCATTTATTATTTGGACGAAAAATAGTAGTGGTAATAAATTACTAAATAAAAAGATAGATAAAGTAATGGGTATGTATGATGCAATGCCAACTCTTGCTAATATGTTTAACTTTAATTATAAGTATGCTCTAGGTCACGACATATTTAATACTGATAATAATATTGTCGTATTTCCTAATGGTAACTGGGTAACTGATAAAATGTATTATAATGCACAAAAGGAAGAATACTTACTATTAAAAAATAGTGTTGTAAACGATGATGAGATAGAAAAGAATAAAGATTATGCTAATAAATTATTAGAAGTTTCTGATTCGATTATTGTTTATGATTTAGAAGCAGGAGGTAATAATGAAAAAAAGTAAAAAGATATTAATTACCCTTATAGTACTAGTATTACTTTTAATTATAGGAATGTTAGTTTATATGTTTTTCTTTAAAACTGATGAAAATGAAGTAAAAGTAATTAAAACAATATCTAAGTATGGATATACTTTAGATGAAAATGAAACTGCGCTTTATAAAGAAGAATTTGAAAAGTTAGATAAGGTTTTATCAGCTAAAGACGTAAATTATGAAGATTATGCTAAAGAAATATCAAAATTATTTATAATTGATTTTTATACTTTGAGTAATAAGTTATCTAAAAATGATATTGGTGGAACACAGTTTATTAAGGAAGATATGAGAGATAACTTTATTGATCAAGCAAGAAGTACGTTTTATAAGTACGTAGAAGTTAAGTCAGATAAAAGAACTCAAAAGCTTCCTGAAGTAAGTTTAATAGATGACGTTAAGGTAGAAAATACTACGTTTGTTATTAAAGATACTAAAACAACAACAACTACTACTAAACGTAGAAGTTATAAGAAAACTGCTACTACAACTGTGAGCGGAACAACAGTAGATGCTTATAAAGTAACTATCTCTTGGGATTATAAAGAAGATTTAGGCTATGAAAAAGAAGCTAAAATGATTATTATTAAAGATGATAATAATAAGTTATATATAGTAGAGATGGATTAATGTAAATAGATGTATAATGGTGAAAAAGTTTTCCACTTTTATTGAACCATAATATATATTCTATAAAGTAAGAGAGGTTAATTTATGAATATTGTATCAAATATAATCATTGGACTGTTTATTTTGATTTTTATACCAATAGCTATAAGTAAGATAGTTAATTTAATAAAATCAAAGAGGTATAAAAAAGTAAAAGCTAATGTTATTTTAAAAACAGCAGTTGGTTCAGAAGAATGGATAAAGTATTTTCCGGAAGAATATGAAAAAATGTTAAACGTAGTAGAAAAAATTAATAAATTTGGTGGTATTATATCAAAAGTAAATGAGCGTTTTAATAATACCATTTCAAGTATAAATGATAGAAGAGAAAAAGATGGAAAAATAATTTTTACTGAAAAAGAAACACATGAAACCATAATAGTAGAATATGTAGTCGATGGTAAGAAATATTATTATTATGAAAAAACTATTATTCAAATAGGAAATAAAGATTCATTTGCTGGTATGGTTGGTAAAACTATAGATTTATTTTATGATCCTAAAAATCCAAAAAAAATTATTAGAAAGGATATTGAAATAAAGATTTTGATTTTATCAATATCAATTACAACTATTTTTTCTATAGTATTTTATTTAATTAATTTTTATAATTAAAAGTCAAGACTTTTTTAGTCCTGACTTTTATATTTTATATCTAAAGTTTTATTAAATGTTAAAGCTAATATTAATGCTGCATAAATGCTGTTGGCGGGATTTACAAATATATGTCCTTGAAATAGGGCAAGAATAAATATAAGTATAATTGATAAACCAATATTAAGTGTTTTTTTATTTAACTTATATTTGTTACTTAGTATGCCTTTTAAAACGTATATTAGCGGATAAAAGAAGATTATAAAGCCAAATATGCCATGTCTATAAAATACATCAAAATAGTCCATTTCAATCGTTTTAAGCCTTACTTTATCTGTAGAATAGTTTTCTATATAACCAATTCCAAATGCCTTTTCAAGAATACTAGATTTATTGTATGCTTTTCTTGTTTTTTCTTCAAATGAAAGTCTTTCAGAAAATATAAAATGATCTATTATGTGCCAAGTAGTTATTTTTCCGTTATCTTTTTTTTCTAGATAATTAATATGAATAACTAAGTTCTTATAAAAGTGAGTTTTTGGAAATATAAAAGTAGATAATACTAAAACTAATATAATAGGTAATAATATGATTGATAATTTTTTATTTTCTTTTTTTCTAATTAAAGTAATTATATAATATAGTACATTTATTCCAATTACTAATATAAATGCAAGAACGGGTACTTTTGTTCCTATACCAAATATTACGTATAAGTTTATTAATCCTAGTATTATTATTTTTAAGTTTATTTTCTTAATATTAATAAGTAGTATAGGAAGTATAACAGATAAAATACTACCTACTGAATTAGCGGATAAAAACCATCCAACAGACCCTATTTTACTTTCGTAGTAGCTGTTAAAACCAATGTTAAATACATTTGGAATAAATAGACATATTAAATATATTATGTATATTATAAGTAAGTTTTTAGTGTTAAAAAGGGTCTTTTTATAAAGACATATGAGTGTAAGTGTAATAACTACAAAATAGTAAGTTGTAATTAGGTTTTTAACCTCATAAAATAGGGCAGGATAACCTTTTGTTATTAAAACTGTTGTTATAAACATTATAAAATAAAGTATTAGACATCCTAAGTATATATTAAGTTTTTTATTTCTTATATAAAAAATTAAGTATATAAAACTTACTACCATAAATAAGATTCTTATTACTGAACTAAATGTTAGATTAATATTAAAATGAAGCATAACGCCTGCGGATAAATCTAAAAATGGCTGTAAATACAAAAATACCATAAATATTTTTTCATAGTTTTTAAATAGTTTTTTAATCATTATCGCGAACTCCTTTAGCTATAATAACATTATAACATTATCCTAAAAAAAAGAAACTTACTTTTTATAAGTTCCTTTTCCTATTTGTGTATCTTCATAAGGACTATTTACCGAAAAACTAAATTCTTTGTCCATTTCTGGATTTTTAATTTCAAGGTTAATTTTCATTGCGTCAACAATTTCTTTTAAACTTTCGGTAGAATACTCAAAGTAGTAAATACCATTAATGGTATTATCATAACCAGATAGATATAGTCTTTGAGTTCCAACAAAGTCTTCACTGTTTATATTTTTAGAATTAAAGATGATATTTTTAAAGGTATCAAATCCAGTAATCATAGTATCTTTATCAATGTTTGTATCTAAGTTATCTCCTGCAATGTCAAGTAGTTTATATAATTGAGATAGACTTCTTACATCTTTTAGTTTATTAGCCATGGCTTTTACTATTTGTTGTTGGTTTTGACCTCTTACAAAATCATTACTTACATAATTAGAATATTTTTTTCCACAGTATTGTGGCCAAGGATGTCTATTCCTTGCAAAGGCAAGAGCTTGCTCTCCGTTTAATGTTTGACGTCCTTTTTCTATGTATATTGTATCATTACCAAAATCTCTGTTACTGTTTTGTTCACAGAATGAATATGGAACATCTATATCAACACCGCCTAAGGCATCAACAAGTGATACAACTCCTTTAAAGTTAACTTTTACCCAGTAATCAATTTTAATACCAGTAAAGTTTGTTATGGTATCCATTACGCAGTCAGCACCATAAGCTCCCGTTGCGTTTATTTTATTTTTAGCTTTTGATCTAGTACATACAATAGGGACTCTAGTATCTCTTGGAATACTTAGTATGGTAGCATTCATAGTGTTTGGATTAAACGTAATAAGCATTAACGTATCACCATTAAATGAATTACTTTTTTTAAGTGACGTAGAAGTTGAATCAACTCCCATAATAAGTAAAGTAAAAGGTTCGTTTAACGTTTTATTTGATTCTGACGTCTTTTTAATTACCTTCTTATTTTTTTCATATATTACCTTTGTATCATTTCCTATGTTTTCGTATCCATCTAAACTAGCAAACATAGATACGTAAGATGAACTAACAAACATAGCATCTATTTTTTTGTTATATAAGTCTTTAAGCATTGAAGTAAAATCGTCGTAGCTTACAATACTTTTTTTATCTATTTTTTTACTTTTTACGATTTCCATAGGAAGTTTATAACCTTCAACGTTGTTGGTATCACTTATCATACCAATTAAGTTTTCATCATCTAAATCATTTATTTTATTAATTTTAGAAGAACTTAAAGTAACTAAACTAGTTGAGTATCCAGCTTCTTTATTAGTTATTTTAGATAAAGAATTAGATATTTTACTTATGTTTATGCTTGCGAATAACTCACATATAATAAAAATTATAATAAATATAAAATACCAAACATAACTTTTAGTTTTATTTTTCTTTATGCATTTAAAACCTCTTATAGTAAATATAACCATAAATAATGCTGTTAATATGATAGAAGCATAAACAACGTAGGTCATAAAACTTTTTGACGAATTATAATAATATATTTCTTTTACGAAGTATATGCTAGATAAATAATAGATTATTAATAAAGGAAATAGTAGTAATACTGCCTTTTTAAATTTCTTTTTTTTCTTTTCCAAAATATCACCTCTAGTACTTTATAAGTATACAATAAAATTAGACAAAAAACAACTTTGTTAGAATACCAAAATCATTCATATTAATAGGATGCTTTTAAAACAAAAGATTATTCGAAAACGACTTTACAATATTTGACAATTACGTATTTATTTAGACTAAATATTTATATTTTGATGCTTTATTCATGTTATAATTAATGTGAATAGGAAGGTGTCTTTATGAAGAAATTGATTTATGTTTTTGTTATTTTATTATTTTCTTTTTCTTTCATGATCGAAGTAAAAGCGGATTATAAGACATCAGTATTAAATAATAAGGGTGCAACTTGTAATTTACATAAGAATTCAACGGGTTACTGTTTATATAAAAATTCAAATTTAAATAGTTATGTGTCAGGTGTTATTTGGCTTGATACGGGAGATGAAGTAACAATTTTAACGTCATATCCTAAAATAGAGTCTAAGAATAAAGCATTATGCCCAGGAAAGTATCAATATGTCAGTAGACAAAGGACTAATGGTAAAACATATTATGGATATTATTGTGACACATATTTATATAGTGGAAATGTATCTGATGATTTAAAAAATACCTTTAAAAATGCTGGTTTTCCTGAGAGCTATTGGTCTAAATTAGCAGTTATGAAAGAAGCACATCCTAATTGGAATTTTAAAGCGATTAATTTAGGAATAGATTTTAATACTGCGGTTAAAAATGAGAGTATAATAGGTAGAAGTTTAATGCAAGTAACATCAAATGTAAATGATGTAGGATACTTAAACACTAATGAAGGTTCTTATAATTATTATACAGATAAGTATAATGCGCTTGATGGAACAACATGGTATGCCGCTAATTATGCTACGGTTGCGTACTATATGGATCCTAGAAACTTCTTAAGTGACATGCATGTTTTTCAATTTGAGGGATTATCATTTGATTCATCATTATCCGATGATTTATACAAAAATAGTATTAATACAATTTTCAGTGGTGATTATTTATCAAGATATTCAAATGACTTTTTATCAGCAGGTAAGGAATCTAAAGTAAACCCAATTTATCTTGCCTCTCTTTCGAGTCAAGAAGTTAGTAATGGAGCTACTGCTGGAACTGCTATTTCAGGGCTTTATAACGGAATGTATAACTTTTATAACATAGGTGCAACAAGTGGAACAAATGCAGTATATAAGGGTCTTAATTGGGCTGCTAAGACAGATTCATATTCTTTAAGGCCATGGAATACTCCTTATAAATCAATTGTTGGTGGAGCTAAATGGATCGGAAAGAACTATATAAACATAGGACAAAATACAATATATTTTAAAAAATGGGATGTTGTTTCTAACGTAAATAAAGATAGTGGAGAAAATTATGTTCACCAGTATCAAACTAACATAGAGGCTCCAGCACAAGAAGGACTTTCAACTTATAAGGCAAAAAATAAAAGTAATATACTTGATTTGTCTTACACCTTTTATATACCTATTTATAATAATATGCCCCAAGAAACTAAACTTCCTAATAAAGGAAACCAGAATAATTATTTAAAAAGTTTAACAATAGATGGCAATAAGGTAGCGGACTTTGATGGAGCAATTTCTAACTATAATTATTATACTTCAAATACAAATATAAGTATAAGTGCTGAAAAAGTAGCTCAAACGTCAAATGTTTCTGGACTTGGAAGCTATGATGTATCTAATAATAAATCGGTAAATGTTACTGTTACCGCTCAAAATGGTAGTGTTAAAACATACGTTATAAACATAGTATATCAAGCACCTTCAAAACCTATAACAGATGATTCTAGCGTTCAAGATGTACTAAATGAAGCCGGTATTAAAAACGGAACTTACATAACTGGTTTATCTGTTGGAAGTGATATTAGCATTTTAAAAACAAAAATAGCAAATGTAAAGAGCAATGCAAAAGTAACGCTTTTAAGTAGTGATGGTTCTATAAAGAATTCTGGTATAGTAAAAACAGGTGATAAGGTAAAAGTTGAATTACCTAAAGAAACAAAGACCTATGAAATAGTTATTTATGGGGACGTAAATGGTGATGGAAAAATTTCTGCATCGGATTATGTAAAAATTAAAAATCACATAATGGATGTATCTCACTTGTCTGGAGTATATAAATCAGCTTCAGATGTTAATAAAGACGGAAAAATCTCAGCATCGGATTATGTAAAAATCAAGAATTATATAATGAATACTGGGATTATAGAGCAGTAGGAGGATTTATGAAACGAATAAGATATATAATATTTGCATTCATTTTATCTTTTGCTTTTATATTAAAAATAAATGCATTTAGTGTGACCGGACCAACCACGGTTAATTCAAATTCAAATTTTAATGTTACGGTAGAGGCATCAGGTTTAACAGGAAGATTTGACGTTTCCACTACTGGATCTATATCAGGTGGAAAAAGCATATGGTTAGAAGATAATTCTACGGTTTTAACTTTCTATGCTGGAACAGCAGGAAGTGGTAGTATAGTTGTTACTGCAAAGGACGTAGATGAAAATGGTAATGAATTTACTGGAAAAAGAATTTTATATGTAACCGTAAAAGATAAATCTTCAAACAATGCTTCATCAGGACAAGGAAGTAGTTCTGGCAAAAGTGGTAATTCTAAAAATAATAATAATAGAACTAAAAATAACACAAAAACTCCATCAGTAGATGTAAATAAAAAATATAATTCAAATAATTTTTTAAAAAGTTTAAGTATTGATGGTTATGAACTGGAGCCTTTATTTGATAAAAACAAATTAGAATATAACGTTATGCTAAATGTTGACACTAAATTGGTAAAAATTAATGCTGAAACAGAAGATTCAGAAGCAAGCATAACAGGTGCAGGTGAAGTAGATGTTGTAGATGGTATTAATAAAATAGAGATAATAGTAACAGCAGAAAACGGTAATGAAAGAAGATATGTAATAAATGCAACGGTTAAGGAATTGGATCCAATAAATGTAAAAGTTGATGGTAAAAAATATACAGTTGTTAGAAAGAAAGGACAAGTAGAAAATATACCAGTTGGTTTTACCGAAACTACTATAAAAATAGGAGACCAAGATGTTTGTGTTTATCAAAGTGAAATTGCAAAAATACTTTTAGTAGCATTAAAGGATAATGAAGGTAACATAAAGTTATTTATCTATGATAAAAATAAAAATTCATATACTTCCTTTATGGAAGCTAAAGGTGGAGAAGTTAACTTGCTTATTCTTGATAAGAAGAAAATCAAGGCTCCAACTGACTTTGTTAAGACAAGTTTTAAGATAAATGATTTAAAAATAGAAGGATATAAGTATAAATATGATAAGAATGATAACTATTACTTAGTTTATGCCAAAAACTTAGAAACAGGGGACGAAGGCTTCTACTTATATGATAAGAAAAATAATACCTTTTCGAGATATTACAAGGAGTTATCAGACATAAAAGATATGCATACTAAATATGTGTTTTATGTAGCAGCAGCCTTAGCCTTAATATTTGTTTTAATTATAATATTTAAATTATTTGGTAAGTTTAAATCAAATGACAAAAAGATAGAAAAATACCAAAGAAAAATAGATAAGTTAAAAGGCAAGATTAAAAATGAAGATTTTAATTATGATTATTCCATTGATGACGTAGATGATGGGCCGGTTATTAAAAGGGTAGAAGAAGATGAATACGTTATGCCTAAGAAATCTAGGAAGGAAAAGTTAAAAGAATTAGAAGAAGCTAAAAAAAGGTTGGATAAAAATAAACCTAAGTATAGAAGATTATCTTTAGAAGATGATGACGAATTATAATTAAAAATGCACAATCATTGCGCAAAATCATAAAAAAATATACAAAAATGCACAATATTATGAAAATATTGTGCATTTTATGTTTTTGTTCGACAATTTTTTTATAAATGGTTCGTATAATAAGTGACTTAAGAAAGGAAAAGTTTATGAACTATTATAAAGAGATAAAGAATTTAATAGAAGAAAAAGAAGTAAATGATAAAGTTAGATACTTAGAAAGTAATAAAGAAACCATTAAGACTTATTATGAAATAGGAAGGCTTTTAATCGAAGCACAAGATGGCGAAGAAAAAGCTAAATATGGAGACGGATTAATAAAGAAGTGGTCTAGTGAACTATCTAGAGAATATGGAAAAGGTTATAATTTAACAAATCTAAAAAATATGAGACAACTTTATTTGATAATTAAAAAAAGTCGCACACCGTGCGACCAATTAACCTTAACTTGGTCACACTGGCGTTATTTATTGCCATTAAAAAATGAAAATGAACGTAATTATTACATAAATAGGTGTATTCAAAATAATTTATCCGTAAGAGGATTAATAAATGAAATAAAAACAAAATCATTTGATAGATTATCTTATGCAGATAAGAAACACATAAAACTAATAACAGACAAAGAAACTAGTTTGGATATAAAAGATATGATACATGACCCAATATTAATAAATATAGATGACAATGAAAAAATAAGTGAAAAGGTTTTAAAAAAATACATATTAAAAGAATTAGAACATTTCTTTTTAGAATTAGGTACTGGTTTTACCTTTGTAGGGAGCGAATACAAACTATCATATGATAATAAAAATTATTATGTGGACTTATTACTGTTTAATACAGAACTTAACAGATACATAGTATGTGAACTTAAACTTGGTGAAATAAAGCCCGGAGATGTTGCGCAAACAAAGGTGTATATGATGTTAACCGATAAGTTTTTAAAAAGAAGATTTCATAATGAAACAATAGGTATTATAATAACACGTAAAAATGGTAAGTTAGCATTAGAATACGTAAGTGATCCTAATATATTTGTTACAACGTATAGGCTATCCAATAAAGTCTTAACTAACATATAAATTAAAACTTATATACAATTTCTTCTTTATTTGCTATAATCAAGTTAGGTGAAAATATATGAAAAAGGTAATTTTTATATCAAGTATGGGTGGTCATTTAACAGAACTTATGCAACTTAAAAGCATCTTTAAAGATTATGATTACAAACTTGTGACAGAAAAACATAAATCTACAGTTGGGCTTAAAGCAAGATATAAAAGTAAAATAGATTATCTTTTAACAGGTAATAAAGATCATATATTAAGGTATATTTGGGTATTACCATATAACGTGATAAAAAGTCTTATTTTATTTTTAAAATTTAAACCGGATGTAATTGTTACAACAGGAGCTCACACGTGTGTTGCAATGTGTTACATAGCTAAAATATTTAAGAAAAAAGTTATTTACATTGAATCATTTGCAAACATTGAAACAAAAACTTTAACAGGAAAACTAATATATCCTATTGCGGACGTGTTTGTTGTTCAGTGGCATTCAATGCTTAAGTTATATCCAAAAGCTAAATATGAAGGGTGGATATTTTAATGATATTAGTATTATTAGGAACTCAAGATAAGCCTTTTTTAAGATTGCTTAAAATGGTTTCAAAAGAAATAGATAAAGGTAACATAAAAGAAAAAGTAGTAGCGCAAACCGGATATACAGCTTTTTCAGATAAAAATATGGAATCATTTGATTTTAAGAACAAAGAAGAAATAGAAAAACTAATTGATAAGGCTAGAATAATAATTACACATGCTGGTGTTGGGACAATAACGGAGTGCCTAGAAAAAGGAAAAAAGATAATCGTTGTACCAAGATTAAAAAAATACCTAGAGCACACAAATGATCATCAAATGCAAATAACAAAGGAATTTGAAATGAAAGGTTATGTTATTGCACTATATGATAAGTCGAGATTATCGGTCGCTTTAGAAAAAATAAAAACTTTTAAACCTAAAAGATATGAATCAAACAGTGAAAACTTTAAGATGAAAATTAAAGATTACATAGATAATATCTAAAGAATATGATGAGTCATATTCTTTTACTTTACACTTAATTTATAAATTTTTGACGTTTTATAATTACTTTAGTATAATTAAGGTGGTGATATAAATGAAAAAAGTAACTATTTTAGCACTCCATTTAGGTTATGGAGGTATTGAAAACGCAGTTGCAACATTAGCAAATCTTTTATGTGAAAAATATGAAGTTGAAATATTATCGGTATATAGACTATATAACGAGCCAGTTTTTGATATTGATGAAAGAGTAAAAATAAGATATATTTCTAATATTAAACCAAATAAAAAAGAAATGAAGTTTTACTTAGAAAAGAAAAATTTTAAAATGTTTTTTAAGGGAATTGGTAAATCATTAGAAACTGGATTTGTTAAATATATTAAAACTGCAAGCGTACTTAGAAAACTTGATTGCGATGTCATAATTTCTACACGTACAGTTCATAATATGTTAGTATCTAAGTTTGCTCCTAAAAAAATAAGAAAAATAGCTTGGGAACATAACCATCATAATAATAACAAGAAATACATAAACTCATTAGTTAAATCTTGTAAGGGAGTTAATAACTTAGTTTTGGTTTCAAATGAACTTACTAAATTTTATGGTAATTACTTAGGAAAAAAAGCGGTTTATATTCCAAACTGTCTTGATAAGCTTCCTAATAAATTATCTAAGTTAGATAGCGAAAACTTAATATCAGTAGGTAGGTTATCAAAGGAAAAAGGTTTTGATGATTTGCTTAAGTTATTTAAAACACTTAGTATAAAACATCCTAATTGGAAACTAAATATTGTTGGTGATGGAATGGAAAGAGGAAATCTTCTAGAACTTGCAGAAGAATTAAAACTAGGAGATAAAGTAATATTTCACGGATATCAAAATAAAGAATACATAAATGAACTACTTTTAAATAGTTCAATATACGTTATGACGTCTCATACCGAGAGCTTTGGTCTTGTTTTAATAGAAGCTATGAGCTACGGAATTCCTTGTCTTTCATATACGTCAGCACAAGGAGCAAATGAAATAATAGAAAACGAAAAAAGTGGTTATTTAATTGAAAACAGAGATTCTAACGAAATGGTAAGTAAAATAGACTTATTAATTACTGATGAAAAACTAAGAAAAAAGATAGGAAAAGAAGCAAGATGTCGTGCTAAAGATTTTAGCGGCGAAGTAGTTCTTGAAAAATGGAGCAAATTAATTAATAAAAGAAAGTAGAAAGTAGGCGGTAAATATGAAATTATCTGTTGTAGTACCTTGTTATAATGAAGCAGCAAACGTAAGTGAATTCGAAAGTGAGTTATCTAAAACGCTTTTAAAAGAAAAAATAACTTACGAAATAATATTTGTAGATGATGGAAGTACGGATGACACTTATAATAAATTATCCTCACTTAATAAAGCAAATAAAAACGTAAAAGTAATTAGATTTTCAAGAAATTTTGGTAAAGAATCCGCTATGCTTGCGGGACTTAAAAATGCAAGCGGAAGTTATGTTGCAATAATGGATGCTGATTTACAGCACACGCCAGAAATGCTCATTTTAATGTATAAAAAGTTAATTAATGATGATAGTTTTGATTGCTGCTGTGCATATAAATCAAACAGGGAAGATGAAGGATCTTTAAAAAGAACTTTAACTTCATTATTTTATAAAATAAATAATAAAATATCAGACGTTAAATTACTACCTGGAGCAAGTGACTTTAGGGTGTTTAAAAAGTCAGTTTGTGATGCTATTACATCTCTTGATGAAAAAACAAGATTTCTAAAGGGAATGTTTTCATGGGTAGGATTTAACACGATATATGTTCCTTACATGCCAGAAAAAAGAATGTATGGAACTTCTAAATGGTCATTATTTAAACTACTTAAGTATTCACTTGGAGGAATAATATCGTTTTCAACTAAACCTATAAAATCAGTATTTATAATTGGTGTGCTTGCACTTATAGTTGGATTACTTAACTTTATTTTAATGGGCAATTTAGCTAATAGAACGATAATTTTGTTTATAAGTTTTATTATGATACAACTTGGTATAATATCACTTTATGTATCTAGAATATATAGTAATATTTTAAATAGACCTTGCTATATAATAAAAGAAAAATTAGGATTTAACGATAAAAGTTCAAAGTAGATGTTAAAAATAGTATTTGGCTGTTTTTCTAATTTATGATAAACTAATGATAGTGGTGATTTATTATGCAAAATGAAATATTTGAAGTATTAAAAATAGTTGTTATAGTAGCAGTCTTTACGGCACTACTTTTTCCAATGGTAAAATGGATTAGTTATCACGTTGGAGCACTTGATTATCCAAATGAAAGAAAGGTTCATAAAAAACCAATGCCAGTTATGGGTGGTCTTATGATATACCTAGGTTTCTTGTTTGGATATATGCTTTTTGCACCTCAAAGTACTCAGATGTTAGCTATTTTAATAGCAAGCTTTATAGTGGTAATAACCGGAATACTAGACGTTATAAAGCCTCTTCGTGCAAGAGAAAAATTAGTAGGTCAGGTAGTTGCAGCTTTAATAATAGTTTTTTATGGAAAGATACTTTTAAATGATATATCATTTTTTGGATATTATTTTGACTTTGGATGGCTTGCTTATCCAATTACAATAGTGTTTATTGTAGCTGTTATGAATTGTATTAACTTAATAGATGGTTTAGATGGACTAGCAGATGGTATATCAATGATATTCTTTATAACGATAGGTGTTTTAGCATTTATTATGCATAATTTAGGAAGTCTTGAAATTACTATTGCCTTTATTATGATAGGAGCTTGTCTTGGATTTTTAATATTTAACTTTAATCCTGCTAAAATATTTATGGGTGAGATAGGTTCTATGTTTTTAGGATTTATGATAGCAGTTGTTTGTCTTTTAGGATTTAAGGCAGTAACCCTTACATCACTTGTTGTTCCAATGCTTATTTTGGCAATTCCAATACTGGATACTTTATTTGCAATCCTAAGAAGAATTATTCATCATAAGCCAATATATGAAGCAGACAGGCAGCATCTTCATCATCAACTTTTAAATAAGAAATTCTCACAGAAAACAACCGTTTTAATAATATATGCGGTAAGTATTTTGTTTTCTTCAGCATCCGTTTTTTATGTATTAAAAGATAGAAAAATAGGCGCAATAATATACATCATCTTAGTGCTTCTTATAACCTGGGTCGTTTTAGCGACTAACATAGTTACTGATAATGCAAAGTTAAATTTAAAGAAAATACATTTTCCAGTAAAGAAAAAAGACAACGTAAAAAAGAAAACTTTAAACAAAAAGAAAAAGGTAAATAAGGCCAAGAAATAATTACTTGGTCTTTTTCATTTGACTTTTATACTGAGTTTTTGTTATTATATATTCTACTTATTGGAGGAAATTATATGAGATCAAAAATCGAAGAAAGTTGTAGAATATTAGGACTTGATAGTACTTATAGTTTTTCACAGTTAGTTAGTGCATACGTTAGAGTTTGTGCTTTAAAAGATGAAATTCCAGGACGTTATAAAAATGCTTTTTATATTCTTTATGAACATATTATTAATTTAACAACCGATCAAGGTATAATTAAAGAAATTATGTCACAAACTAAGTCCATTTCCCAAATGTCAGAAGAGTCTAGTTCAGAAAAATCAATGCTAAATGCTAGATTAAGAAACTTTTTATTAATCTATGATATAGAAAATGGTTTAGAAGAGCCAGAACAAAGATTGAATAGAATAAAAGAGAATTTGAGAAACGCACCATTTGATTATGAGAATTATCCAAAAGAAACCCTTAGATTATGGGAGTTATATAGTGCGTATAAGGATGGATCAAGTATTATTAAATCAAAATAAATGGGTTAATGTTCATCAAAAGTTGCACATTAACTTTTTTTTGTGGTATTATTAATAATAGGAGGAATTCTTATGAACGGTAATGGCAAAATAAAATTTTATGGTATGGATGGTAGTTCATTAATTGATATTGAAAATAATTCCACTGAAAAATTAGATGACTTAAAAGAAGTTAAAACATCTGAAAATTTTAATAGAGCATTAAAATCAGTGATGGAAAAAGATATAAATATTTTAAAATCCAAATTAACTAGTACAATAAAAGACATAAAAAAACGATGTGCTAAGTGTGATTACTTTGATTTGGATCAAATAGATGATAATATAAAAAGTATTGAATTTATAATAACACAAGTAGAAAATATAATAAGTGATTTAATAATAAAAAAGGATGGAATAAAAGTTGGTTTATTTTCATCTAATAAAAAGGCAAAAAAAGACCAAATAAAAAAGTTGGAAGATACTATAATTTATATTTCCAATAGACAAAATGAAATAATATGTATAAAAAATGAATATGATAAATTAATCAGTAGAAATGAAAACATAACTGGTTTGGACTTCGAGGAAGTTAATGAGAAAAAAGAAGAGAAGGAAGATCCTTTAGAAAGAACAATAAACTTTTACATGGCAAAGCAAGGCTAATGCTTTGCTTTATATTTAAGAAAGCAGGATAATTATGAAAGTACTTTTATATACCGAAAATGAAAAAATGATTGGAAAATCTGGACTTGGTAAAGCAATAAAACATCAAATGAAGGCACTTTCTTATGCAGGGGTACCTTACACAACTAATCCTTCTGATGACTATGATATACTTCATATTAATACTTATTTTCCGAAATCATATAGACTTGCTAAAAAAGCTAAAAAACGTGGTAAAAAAATAGTTTATCACGCCCATTCAACTGAAGAAGATTATAAAAATGGTTTCATTTTAGCAAATAAGACGTCTAAGTTATTTAAAAAATGGTTAATTAAATGTTATAGTCTAGGTGATGTTATAGTAACACCAACACCTTATTCTAAAAGACTCTTAAAAGGCTATAAGGGGCTTACTGATAAGAAAATAGTAGATGTATCAAATGGTATAGAATTAGATTTCTTTAAGGAAGATAAGCATCTTAAAAATGAGTTTAGAAAAAAGTATGGTTATAAAGATACTGATAAAGTTATTTTTGGAATAGGCCTTTACATCGAAAGAAAGGGAATAGTAGACTTTGTTGAACTAGCTAAAAGAATGAAAGAGTATAAATTTATTTGGTTTGGATATAGTCCTCTTGCAGCAGCAACTAAACCAGTAAAAAAAGCTGTTCATACAAAGCTTGATAATTTAACGTTTGCAGGCTACGTAGAACCATCTATGATTAAATCAGCAATGAACGGAGCGGACTTATTTTTATTCCCAACTCTTGAAGAGACAGAAGGAATTCCTATAATAGAAGCTTGTGCATGTAAGTGTGATGCTATTATAAGAGATATTCCTATATTTGATGGTTGGCTTAAAGATGGTAAAAACGTATATAAAGCAAAAGACGTAGATGAATTTGAAAGAAAGATAAGACTTTTCTTTGATGGTAAACTTAAGAGTTTAGCATCAAACTCATATGAAGTTGCAGAAGAAAGAGATTTAAAAAACATAGGAAATAAATTAAAAAACATATATGAAGAAGTAATGCACTCTAGCAAATAATAGAGTGTTTTTTTTGTAAAAAGATAAAAAAATGATTTTTTTTAATCATTTTAGGGGGATTTTTTAAAAAGTGTCTAACTATAAATATGAAAGGAGATTTATGATAGAGGAACAAATAGATATAAAAAATTTAATATATGAAGTAGGTGGTAAAGAAGTAATGTTAGATAGTGATTTGGCATACCTATTAGGATATAAGAATGGAACTAAAGATTTAAATAAAATGGTAAAGAGAAATATTGATAAGTTTGATGATAAATTTTATTTTAGAATATCAAAAGATGATTATGACAAATTACTGAAAAATTATAGTTTGCGGTTCCAAAAAGAAAACACAAATAAAAGAAGATTCTCGCCATATGTATTTACAAAAAAAGGTGTAGAAACACTGCTTAAGTTAATTAAAAATAAAAATATTATGGTAAATAAAGAAGACGTAATAAAGGCTTTTGATAAAGAAAATAAATATTCTCGAAATCCAGTAAATATAAGAGATTTGATATATGAGATAGATGGTAAAGAAGTAATGTTAGACAGTGATTTAGCATATCTTTATGGATGTAAAAATGGTACTAAAGAAATCAATCAGGCGGTTAAAAATAATCCTGAAAAATTTCCTGAAAAATTTCCTGAAAGATATTGTTTTAAAGTTCCTAAAGCGATAAACAATTTTAATTTGCGGTCAAAAATTTTGACCACAAATAATATGAATAGAAGTGTACCAACTTTATTTACAGAGCAGGGAATATATATGTTAGCAACTATTCTTAAAACCAAAAAAGCGGGCAGAAGCCACAATAAGAATAATGGATACCTTTGTTAACATGAGAAAACTTATAAATCAAAACAAGGACATACTTAAAAGAATGATATCGTACGAGAATAAAAACGATTATATAGAAAAAGCATTAAAAGAACAAAAAAATAGGATAGATGAATTATTTAATAAATTTGAGAGAAAAGAAAGCGTTAAAAGCAAATTGTTTTTTAACGGACAAATATATGATTCATATAGTCTTTTAGTGGATATAATAACATCTTCAAAAGAAAATATGATTATAATAGATAACTATGTAGATAAAGTAGTATTAGATATATTATCAAAGAAAAATGATGGTGTAAATGTAACCATAGTAACAGACAAAAACAAATGTAGATTAACTAATACGGATTTATTTAAGTTTAATAAAGAGTACCCAAAACTAGTAGTTATTTATGATAATACATTTCATGATAGGTTTATAATAATAGATGATAAAGACTTATATCATATAGGATCATCACTAAAAGATGTAGGATGTAAGACTTTTGCGATAAATAAAATAGAAGATAAAAGGATACTTGTAAGTTTATTAGAAAACTATAATAAATAAAAACAAGTATTTTCACTTTTTATAATTAAATCTATTAAATACAATATTTAGTATTCACAAAAATATAATAAACATATAAATTCAGAAAGTTTTATTCAAACTCTTAACGATTATTATGATTTATGATACTTTTTATATCGATTAGTACTCAGGAAACTTTCGAAGCTCTGGGTCGTTTTTTATTAAAGATGATATTCCATGAGAAATTTAATATCAAAAGTTTATTATGATAAGTTATCTAAAAGATATTGTTTTACCTTTTACAATTATTATTGCAATTACAATTACATCCATTAAATATAACACTTAGTATCCAAAATAATATAATAAATGGTAGGAATATAATAAACAGTATTATGAATAATGGTAAAAAAATTAAAAATAATAGGAATAAACACCACATATTTTTCACATCCTTTAATTATTAAGATGCAAATAAAATAATAATAGTAATAGCAACTATACCAATTATTTGATATTTATGTTATACTCTAAATAGTCGTTTGGAGGTAATAAAATGGATTATAAGATTCCTAATCACGTTGCAATTATAATGGATGGTAATGGAAGATGGGCACAAAAAAGAGGATTAAAACGTACTAAAGGACATCAAAGGGGTGCTAAAGTCCTAAAAAAGATATCTGAGTATGTTTATGATAAAAAAATAAAAGTATTAAGTGTTTTTGCTTTTTCAACAGAAAACTGGAAAAGAGATAAAGAAGAAGTAGATTATTTAATGGATTTATTTATAAAAGTATTTAAGGATAACTTTAAATCGATAAAAGAAAAAGGCGTTAAAATAGTTTTTTCAGGTCTTAAAACAAAACTTAATGATAAGGTATTAAAAGAAATGGAAAAGATGACTGAAGAAACTAAAAATAATAAAAACGGAGTATTTAACATCTGTTTAAATTATGGTGGTCAAGATGAAATAGTAGAAGCTACTAAAAAAATAGTAAGTGATGTAAAAGAAGGTAAAATAAAAATTGATGATATAAATAAAGATATGTATAACAGTTATTTATTTAATGATTTACCACCAATAGATTTAATGATAAGAACTAGTGGTGAATTTAGAATAAGTAACTTTATGTTATGGCAAATGGCGTATGCAGAACTTTATTTTACAGACGTTTTATGGCCTGATTTTGATGAAAAAGAACTAGATAAAGCAATTGATTCATTTAATAAAAGAGACAGAAGATTTGGAGGAGTAAAGAAGTAGATATGCTTCTTTTTCTTTACATAAAAAAAGTAGAAACATATTTTGTTTCTACTTAATGTAACCATTAGTTTTAAATCTTTCTATGGTATCTTCCTTACTTGTTTCTCCAACTATTCTGTTTAATGTTGTTTCTTCTTCACCATTTGTTATAAATGCAATTGTAGGAGTACCAGATATACTTATATACTCATTAAATTCATTGTATTCCTTTTTACTCAATTTGCTATTATCTAAATGATATATAGTTATTTTATATTTTTTTAAAACACTTTTTAAAGTAGGTAAATAAGCTACGCAGTGTGAGCAGTTTTCATTACCAACATAAAGAGCAAAAGTCTCTTTATTAGCCATTTTCTCTTTAAAATCATCAAGGGATATTTCTTTCATGTATTTATCACTTGATGTACATCCTGTTAATAATATTACTAGCATAAATATAAGTACTATACTTTTAAAAATTCTTTTCATAAAAATCACCTGTAATAATTTTATCACTTATTTTTTTATTTAACAATAAAAATGTTTTGTATTAGTCGTTTTGTGTCTATATTTGTCTAATAAAAAAATATATGTTAAACTAGCCCTCGTAAACCAGTTGTAAATAGGTAGTTTACTTTTTTCTTTTAAATAGTTATAATTAGATTAATAAGGAGAGTGGATATGAAAAATTTAATAGATTATTTTAAGGATAAAATATACTATATTATGGGTGGAACTGTTATAGTAATTATCTTACTTGTATTAATTAGTTCTTGTTCTAATTCTGGTGGAAGTTACGAGTCAATAGAACAAAAGATGGTTAGTGCTGCTAAAAATTACTATGCTTCTCATGAAAAGAGTTTACCAAAAGAAGAAAACGGAACTGTTAAAGTTACGATAAATACTTTAATAGAAGCAGAATTATTAAAGGAAGTAAAAGATCCAAAAAATAAAGATCAAGATTGTTCTGGATATGTAGAAGTAACTAAAGTAGGAAAAGAGTATTCTTATACGCCATTTTTAGTGTGTAAAGGTAATTACGAACCAAAATACTTAACGGACATTGTTAAATCATCTAAACAAGATGAATATGGAAATGGTGTTTATGAAATGGGTGGTGAATACGTTTACCGTGGTGATGATGTAAAAAACTATGTATCATTTAATAATCAGTTATGGAGAATAGTTAAAATTGATAGTGAAGGTGATATAAAGCTTGTGCTAGCCAAGGCAACTGAAGATACATACGTGTGGGATGATTCTTATAATTCTGATAAAAAAGAATACTTTGGAATAACAACAGATTATTTACATACATCCATTCGAAAGAGCTTAAAGGAATACTATAAAACTAATTTTGATAAGGATTCAAAATCTAAAATAGTGGCAAAGAATTTATGTGTTGGAAAGTATGATGTTGATGAAGATACAACAGATGCTTTTAGTGTAGAAAAAGAATGTTTGATAATTAAAGAAAATGAAGTAATAGGTCTACTAGTTCCTTCTGATTATAAAAATGCAAGTTTGGATTCGGGATGTATATATCTAGGTAATTATGAGTGTAGTAATAGAAACTATTTAGCTAATGATGATGAATTTAACAGCTGGCTATTAAATGGTACGTCTAAAGACACATACAATGTTCTTTCTTTATACAATGGGGAAATTCGGCTATCTAGAGCTTCAAGTCCAAACAGCCTTAATTATGTTGTGAATATTTCCAGCAAGTCAATTGTTATACACGGAAAAGGTACAAGTAATAGACCATATGTAATTAAATAGAACCTAATGTTGTATAAAAAAATATAATCAAGTTGACAAATAATAGAAAATGATATACAATATCACTATATTATAAGGAGGAAAATATGAAAGAAATAGGATTATTTTTTTTAATGACAAAAGGATGCAACGTTGGTGGTGCAGATATCAGTGCTTTTATGAGTGTATTTAGACTTGTAATAACAATTGTGCAATATGCTGTTCCAGTTGCATTAATATTATGGGGATCAATAGATTTGTTTAAATCAATAACTACTGGTAAGGATGAAGAAATAAAGAAAAAACAAACTTTATTATTTAAAAAAGTTTTGTCTGCAGTAATAGTATTTTTACTACCATGGTTAATATTTACTATAATGGATCTTTTGGGTGTTAACTTTGGAACATGCTATAAAAACTCTTCACCTTCCATTCCAAACATCGGTTCTGAAACAAAGTAACAAAAAAAGTATAATTTAACTAAATTATACTTTTTTTTTATTAAAAAAAATGATATTATTATACTATAAAGTTAGGTAGGTAGATAAAATGAAGAAAATAGTTATATACTTAATGCTTTTTATAGGTCTTATTTTTGTTTTTCCTTCGAGGATAATTGCAAAAAATGATATTGGTGATGAAACTTATATTTTGGTAAATAGCAAAAAAAATACTACAACCACGAGTTCTTATATCAGTGATAAAGAAGTAAAGAAAATAGTTCCAACTAATAATTCTATATGTGAAAAAGGCAACGAACTTAAAAGTTTCTTTGATGAATACTGGAAAATTATTGTTATAATTTCTCCTGCTTTAGTCATTCTTATGACTTCTATAGATTTTTTTAAAGCAATTACTTCATCAGATGCTGAACGAATAAAGAAATCCGCTAATGATGCTTTTAAGAGAACTCTCGCTTTTATTATATTGCTATTCTTGCCATTTATTTTGAATACTATATTTGGTTGGTTTGGTTTACCATTATGTTTATAGAGAAATGGGGGTTTTAGAATGTATATATTAGGTTTATTCTCATGGGCGGCTTCCGCAATATGGGGCAAAATTAGAGAAGTTCTTTTCATGATTGATATGGTTCCATATTCTTTGATTGATAATGTTTATAATCTTTTTTATTCGGTCGCAACCGAGAATTTAATTAATGAGACTGTTGTAAAACAAGTTTTATCCAATGTTTATGTTTTGGTTGGGATATTTGCATTTTTTAGAATAGCTATGTTATTAATAAATGCAATAATCAACCCGGATGCTTTAACTAAGCAGGGTGAGGGATTAAGTAAAATATTCGTTAATACTGTGATAATGCTGGTTTTATTAGTTATAACCCCACAACTTTTTGGGTTATCTAGAGAATTTGCAAGCAAAGTGGTAGAAGGTAATTATATACAGAGGTTGTTTATAAACATTTCGGATGGTAAAAATGTTACTGAGCCTGGTGATGAAATGCAGAGAATATCAATTGCTGCGGTTTTAACATTGGATGAAGCTGTTGAAAACGATGCGAGTTATCAAAATGGGAAAACAAAGCAAGCAATTCAATGCCTAAATAATGTTAATTCTATAGGAGAAAATGATACTAGTACTGAGGCGTCAAAATTGGGTGAAGGGGAAAAGGAATGCGTGGTTGATGGCAGAGTTAAATGGTCAAAATTGGCTTCTTACAATAGTGCAAAAACAAACACAGATGATGGCAAGGTATTTGTTTATAGTTATAAACCATTGGTTTTAACCGTTACTGGCTGGGTTATAGTATATGTTCTATTATCATTTACTTTTGATGTAGCAAAACGTGTAATAGAACTTGCAATACTAGAAATAATTTCACCATTGTTTATAGCAACGATTGTTGATCCTAAATCTATGCAAAATGGACCATTCAAGAAATGGCTTAAAACTCTAGGAAATAGTTATGCTAGCTTATTTTTAAGACTTGCTGCTATATCTATAATGTTATTATGTGTTAGATTATTAAGCTACTGGAAACCATCTGCTGATGTAGGTGCATTTGGAAAATTGATCATTCTTATAGCGTTTTTAATATTTATAAAACAGCTACCTAAGTGGTTTAGTAACATGCTTGGCATTGACGGTGATGGAACCGGACTAGGAGGATTAGGTATAGGCAAAAAGATTGGAAGTGCCGCTTTAGTTGGAGGTGCTGCAACCAAACTTGGTCATGGGCTTGTGGGAAATGCTGTTACTGGATTAGGTAATGCAAGGGATACAATACGAGACAATCATAACAGAAAAAAACAAGCTTATTCAAATGGACTTAGTAAAGGTTTGGGTAAAAAAGCTAGAGAAGCTAGACAAAACTGGTATAATAATAATGGCCTTGGGGGTTCAACTTATGCTCAAAAAAGGCAAGCACTTAATCAAGCAAGAAAAGAAGCTAGAAAAAATGCTGGCGTTACTGCTGGTAAACAAGTGGGAAGAGTTGCTGGAGGAGCAATTATAGGTGGAATAGAAGGATTTAAAGTTGGTGTTAATGCAGACAGCTTAAAGGCCGCAACTGCAAATGCAAAAGGTAAAATTGGAACTTTTAAAGGAGAAAGCCTTGGTTTAAATACTGATACTGCATTCAAAAGAGCAAATAAAAAGATTAGTAATATTTATGATGATTTTAGTAATGCAATATATGGAGATCCTGCTAAGAGGTATGAGGCAGCAGATAACTTGAAAAAGAGAAAAAAAAGAGAAGGAATGTATAATACTTCTGAGGTTTCAAAAGCTGGCATAGATTTGGATAAATTAGCGTGTGGATATAATGATGTAAAAAAATTGGGTACGGATAATATTAAAGATACAATTACTGCAAATTATGCAAATGCAAAAGGTTACACTGTAAGTTATGAAACAGATGCGAGTGGTAATAAAGCATTAAAAATTTCAAATGGTGATATGCAAATTGATACAACGACCATGTTCAATGAAGGTAGTAAAATACTTGGACCAACTGGTATAGCACAACTAGCAACATTGCAAAATCAAGTGGCATCGAGTGCACTTAGTGAAAGTGGTTCTAATGCTCAATATATGAATGGATTGGCGTCAAGCATATCTAGTATGCAAACGGCTATCGCTAATACAAATATTCCAGGACTAAATGCTGATGGAACTATTTCTATAAATGGAGCATCATTTAAATTTAGTGGTGATAACAACCCATTAAGTGGAACTGATGTTAAAATTTCAAGAGATAGTATTAGTGATCTTCGAATAGCGCAGGAAGAAGCTCATAGACAAATGGATATTGAAAGGGAAAATTCTGTAAACCAGGATAGAACCCCAGAGGAACGGCAAGAGTCAAAAACAAAGGCTACTGCATTCGAAACGTTGTACAATTCTTTAAGTCAAACGATTGTAATGCAGAATCAATTAAAAAATGCAACGAATGAAATGGGTGAATTACAGCAGAGACAAGAAAAGTTAAAGGCTTTAGTTGATTCAATTGGTAAATTTGAGGTTAATCCTGATGGTGGAATCATATCAAAAAACATATCATTTGGTTCAGACTCTGAAAGAGAATCATATTTATCAAAACAACAGGATAAACTTGATAAAATTAGTAATCCTGGTAAGGAAGAAAAATAGAAAGGGGATTATTTATGAACGGAAATCAGTTTTTGATTGCGGCCAATTCTAAGAGAGGCCAACTTATATTTAATATATTTAGACCAATAGATTTATATATTGCTTTAGGCGGTGGAGCAGCAACAATAATTTTGTTTTTTGCTATTAATCCAGGTAGTTTGTTGACTGCTGCCTTAACCTTAATGCCTCTTGCAGTTTGTGCATTTTTAGTTGTTCCAATACCAAACTATCATAATGTTATGTGTGTTTTGGGAAACGTATATAAATTTTATTTTGTTGAAAGACAGCAGTTTAAATGGAAAGGATGGTGTGCTAAAAATGAGTTCAAAGACTAGTGCTACTACTGAAAGCTTTATGCCTGTTAAAGCAATTGTTAATAATATGTTGGAACTTGATAATGGTATGAAAGTTGCGGGTGTTAAAATTTATCCGAAAAATATATTTATTCTTGAAGAAAATGATCAATTTAATGTTATTGATAGTTTAAAGGATTTATATAATACCATTGATTTTGAATTCTGGACAGTAATGACTGATAGGCCTGTTGATATATCTGTTTATATAGCTCAGCTTCAAATGATGTATAATCAGGCTCAAAATCCAATAATTAGGAAGTTGATAAATCAGGATTTAAATAAAGCAAAAGATTTTAGTGATACTGTTTCTGATGTTGAATTTTACATTCTATTTAAGGAAAAAAACGTTGAAATTGTACAAAAAAAGATTAGGTTAATAATAAATGGTTTGGCCAACGCGGGACTAGCCTCTAGTCAAGCTAACAATGATGATTTGAGAAGCATTTTAGATAACTTTTTGAATGGTGGCCAAAAAACTGAATTTGGGACGGTGTTGGTATAATGAGTAATATTAATATAAAAAAGGAATTAGCGCCTAAAGGGTTAGATTTTAAACCTTCAGAATTTGTTATTAGTGATAAATGGTGTACAATACTTACTGTCGTTTCATTTCCTAAATGGATAACTCCGGGGTTCTTATCAGGATTATCAAATGATTCAGGAGTAAAAATTGTTATAAAACAAATACCATTACCTTTTTCTGTCATGGCGAAAATGCTTAATAAACAATTAGCAGAAATTAAATCGAATTATGAAAAAGAAAATGATAAAACATTACAAGAACAATTAAGGCAGGATTATGATTCTTTGAATGATTTTATACAAATGATAACTAGTAGCCAATCAAGAATTTTTGATTTTCAGATGCATGTTGTGGTAACGGCTGATTCTAAGGAAGAACTTGATAATAGAAAGTTACAAGTAAAAAATTATTTGGAATCAATGGAATTAAGAGCTATACCACTTAGATTTGAACAAAAAAAGGTGCTAAAGTCGATAATTCCAATTTTTCCAAAGCAAGATATAGAAGAACAAATTGGAACACCAATTACTTCTCCAACAATTGCTGCAATGTATCCGTTTGTATTCGATAGTTTAAAAGATCCAGGAATGTCATGTCTACTTGGTACTGATTTTTCAGGTGGAGTTGTTTTATTTAATCAATTTTTATACCAAATAAGAAAAGAATATAATAGAAACAATGCTAATATGATAATTTTAGGTACATCTGGTTCAGGTAAATCAACAGCCGCAAAACTATTACTTAGGACACATATTAGAAATGGTTATAAATTAGTAGTGATTGATCCAGAAGGTGAACTAGAAGAGATGACATCTAGAATGCAAGGGGATTTTATTGATTTGGGCAAGGGTGGACAATTTGGAATGATTAACCCACTTGAGGTTATATTAGAAGCTGATGATGAGGAAATAAGGGATGGTTTAGGGTATACTGTTCTTACTAAAACATTGCAATTTTTAAAAGCTTTTATGAAGTATTATGATCCAACTATAACTGAAGATGTTCTTACTATGTTTAGTGAAATTGCCCAATTAACATATCAACGTTTCGGCATTTCTTTTGAAACAGATTTCTCTCGTATGTCATCTGAGCAATATCCAACATTTTCGGATTTATATGAAACATTGATTAGAAGATTAGAAGCTTATGGAGACCAAGTTACTCATGAAAGAGATATATTAGAAAAACTAGAACTTAAAATAAGACCATTAGTAAAAGAACTTAAATTTTATTTTGATGGTAAAACTACAATTCATCCAAATTCTAAATTCATAGTTTTTAATATAAGAGATTTGATGAATGCTGATGAAAATATTAGGAATGCGTTATTCTTTAATATTCTTAAATATGCATGGAGTCATTGCTTAGATAGTACTATAAATACAATATTGATGGTTGATGAAGCACATATATTATTATCTGGCAATAATACAATAGGTGCCGATTTCTTAGCTCAAATTCAAAGACGTGCAAGAAAATATAACAGTGGTACATTATTTATAACACAACAGCCTAGTGATTTTGCTGCGCCAGAGGTAATAACTCAAGGTAAGGCAATATTTGATAACGCTTCTTATTATCTTGTTATGGGACTAAAAAAACAGGCGGTAGAAGATTTAGGATTGCTTATCGATTTAAACGAGCAAGAAAAAGAAAGTATAAAGAAATATAATCAGGGTGAAGCTCTATTTGTATGTGGAAGTAGAAGAATGAGAATAGATGTTACTTTATCCGAAGCAGAATTAGATTCCTTTGGATCTGGTGGTGGTTTGTAAAAGATGCTTATGCATCTTTTTTTTTGTTACTTATTATGATATAATTTACTTATGTATTATAGGTGGTGTTTATATGAGCTCTAATAAAAATAACAAAGAAGTAAAATTCACAGAGACTGATGATTTAGAAAATTTAGCAATAAATGATTTTGAACTTAAAGATGTTAGTTTTGATGTAGATGTTAAACCAAATAATGAATCAACTACTTCAGCTGTTAATATTGAAGGTAATAATGATAAATTACAAGATATATCCGAAACTCAAACATTTAGAGATGATATGCAAAATGATGCCCCGTTGACGGATGGTATGAATTCATCTATTTCGTCACGTGATACTAATGATTATAATTCAAATATCGATGTTGAAAATAATAATCATGATCAAAATTCAATTAATATTAATGATAGTGATACAAATGAAAGTATAGTTGAGAATGATGATAGAACTATAAACGAAAAAGTACAAGATTTAAAAGATGATATTAATCAAAAAAAAGAAGATTTAAATGATTTAAAAGATAAAATAGAAAATTTGCCAGAAAATGTTAAGAACAAAAAAGCAGAGCTTCAAGAAAAGGCAAAAAAAACAAAAGAGAACATTCAAAATTTGCCAGAAAATGTTAAGAAAAAAGCCGCTGATGCAAAAGATAGAGCAAATCAGATAAAGGATGATATTCAAAATTTTCCAAAAAACAAAGAAGAATTAGCATCAGCATTTAAGGAAAGATTAAAAAAATCTGCTGAAAAAGCAAAAGAAAAAGCAAAAGATACTGCTAATAAAGCAATTGAAAAAGAAAAGGAAAATCTAAAAGATAAAGTTAAAAATAGTAAACCAGTTAAGGCTGCAAAAAAGGTTAAAAAAGCTTACGATAATACAAAAAAAGCCATTAAAAGGACGAAGAGAGCGATTAAAATAACGAAAAAAGTAGCAAAAGCTGCTGCAAAAGCTACTAAAGCAGTGGCAAAAGCTGCTGCAAAAGCCATACAAAGTTTAGTTGAGTTGATTGTATCAACAATTCCATGGAGTCTTATTATAATAGGAGCAATACTAATTATTTTTTTAATTATAATTGTTGTAACAGCAATTATTCCTGGAGTATATAATGTTAATGATTCAAGTCAATATGAAAATTATTCTGAGACTGATGCTAAAACTTTGGGGAAAATGAGAAATCTTTATCAAAAATATCCAAATTCTGATGCGGCATTGGCTATGGTTACTGTTATATATCCTTATTATGAATCATTGCAAAGCAGGGATGTGTTAGATTTTGTGACCAGTAATAATAAAAATTGGGATTCAAGTAAAACTATTGATGATTATGATGATACATCAAATTATGAGGATTCTGAGGAATCTGAGGACGAAGAATCATGCGATGGAGATGATTGCGACTCGGGAATCAGTGATGATATATATCTTGAACTTTTTAAAAAGTGGAGCTTCAGAAGGAAGTTTAAGTTATTGCTAAAAAAATCTAATTCAATGTCTGAAGATGAATTTTTTAATTATTTGAAAAACGAATACTTTAAATCAGAATCAGGTTATAAATACTTATTTTCTTATGTAAATCATGATAAACAAGACGAGATGGCAAATGCGATTATTGATGATTTAAAAGATAAAAAAGAGTATTTCAAGAGTTATATATATGATGTGATGATATGTTCAAATTCTTCTGCAACTTTAGGATATTCTTATGCTGGTGATATAATACAGGGTGAAGCAGTTGTTGTATTAAAGGATTCTGCATCGGGAGATTTTTCAACAATTAAATCGGCAAGTTCATTATATGGAACTGAAGATTTATCATTAGATCTAAAACGTTATGTAATGGGAGTTGCATATGCAGAAAAGGAAGATGGGATTAGACATGAAGCTTCGGCTAAGGCTATTATGATAGCCGCTAAAAGTTTCGTTTTAGGTCGTACTGGACCTGGTTCTAGTGATACTGTTGGCAAGGGATTTAAGCCAGATTATTCTGATGGTAAAACGATATTTTATATGAGAGCTAGTACGGCTGATCAAGATTTCTGTGATGTTTATGAAGGTTGTAAAAGTGGAAGTAGATATGCTAAAGAACTTCAAAAAAATTCCTACAATAGTGAAACATTAATAAATATAAAACCAAAATTGGATGCAAACTTACTATCAAATTTAGAGAAGTGGTATGATGAAACAGCAAGTGAGTTTGTATATGATAGTAAAAATAATACCTTTGCTGGTAATCAGTATAGTGATTATAACGCAAGTTGTAAAGTTGGTTCATGTTTGTCACAAAACAAAGCAGTTAGTCTAGCTGAACAAGGTAAGGATTATAAAGATATTTTATATGGCGATCAAGGTGCATTTTCAAAGTATGAAAAATTTGATATAAAAACTAAAACACTTAGCAAAGAAAGTTCTAGTTGTGAGGCTTTAACTACAAATGGACAATGTGGTATTCCGGATGATAAGTTTATATATTATTCACAATATGATGAAAAATGGAAAAATAATACTTTTTGTGGAAGAACTGTTGAAGCTTGTGGACAGGAAAAATCCGCTACAATAGGAGATGCTGCTTGTGGAGTAACATCAATGGCTATGGTAATAGCTAATTTAACTGATCAAACTTCTATATTGCCGACAGATACAATGAGTGAAGCACAATCCGGAAGTTATTGTGGATGTAAAATAAAGGGAACAGATTCAAGATATTTTCAAACAGCAGCAAATAAGTATGGTTTAACCTACAAATCTTTATCTGTTGATAAAAAGGGAATACAAGAAGCGTTGAAAATATTAAAAAGTGGGGGATTAATAATAGCAAACGTTGGAAGTGCAAGCAAATTTACAACTGGGGTACATTATATAGTTATACGTAAGGTAGATGGCGAAGGCAATGTTTACGTTGGAGATCCAGCACATCCAAATTTTTTGAAAAATCCATATAACATCAATGATTTTGTTAACAAGGGATGGTTAACTCATGGATGGTGGGGGTTTACAAGTGGTAAATCGGCAGAAATTGTGAAAAATTATTGCCAAACGGAAACAAAAAATACAGGTGAAAAGGGTAATGCAACAGGAATATTTATACGACCAATAAAAGGTAATAATGCTTGTAATTATTATCCTACGTATTCATCTGGTAAGTGGCATGGTGGTGGTGATATTCCTACCCCAATTGGTACATCTGTTTTAGCAGCAGATGGTGGTATTGTTGAATCAGTCAAATACTTAGATTGTAGTTATGGACATCATGTTGTAATTAATCATGGTAATGGATATAAATCGTGGTATGGGCATATGTCTACGATATCAGTAAAAAAAGGTGACAAAGTATCACAAGGACAGGAAATAGGAAAATCAGGTAACACTGGTAATTCAAGCGGCCCACATTTGCATTTTGAAGTTAGAAAGTCTCCTTATAGTCATACTCAAAACACTATAAACGTTTGTAATTATATTGGTCAAAATAAGAAATATTCAAATTAAGAAGGAGAAGATTGAAAATGAAAAAAATCTTTTTAGTACTTCTGATGTTATTATTAACTGGTTGTAGTGCCAATGTTGATGTTAACATTCATAAGAATTATTCAGTAACTGAAAAAATTTCGATATTAGAGAATAAGGAAAATATAGATGTGGAGAATTCATCATATGAACAATATGCTAGTGATTTTAAGGAATTCGTAACCCAAAATTATAATTTATATGGATATAAATACTATAATGCGTTTAGTGATAATGTCATTAGTGGTACAGCTACAAAGAATTATAATAACATTTGTGATTATTTTAAAAATTCTCCATCGATTACAAACTTTTTTGATGATGTTAGTTGCGTTCATAAATCGGGATATTATAATATAATAGCTAGTAGTAATTATTTTAAATGTGATAACAACTGTGTTGAAAAACCAGATATTGATAATATTTCTTTAAGTTTAACAATATTACCAAAAGTAATTGAAAGTAATGCAAGTGAAGAAAATGGAAATAAATATGTTTGGAGATTTTCTAATAACACCAATAACAAATTCAATTTAAAAATAAAGGAAAATGTTATTAATAAAGCAGTTAAAAGTACGTCAAATGCAACTATCAAGATGCTGTTAATTATATTCCTAATTGTTATAGCCATTTTCGTATTTTCTTACATTTTATATAAAAAATACAAGAATAATAGGATTGAATATTAAAAAGGAGTCAATATGAAAAAAGTTAAGATTATTGTATTTATGTGTTTTCTGATTTTATTAACAGGTTGTAGCGCTGAAGCAAATGTGGTTATGGATGAATACGGTAAAGTAAGTGAAAATGTGATTATATCTGAAAAGTTATCAAATTTAAATCCAAATAAAAATAGAGCCGAAATAGTACTAAAATCGACTTTAAATAAATATAAATTCGCTTTAGATTCTAGAGAATATAATTATGATACAAAAATAAAGAAAAATAATGGAATTGCCGAATTTACTAATAGTTATAGTGATATAATGAATTATTTTGAAAGTACAGTTTTTTCACAATATGTATATAAACAAATGAAATGGACAGAAACTGATGAATATTTTGAAATAAGGAATGTTTCTGAACATATAACATACTGTGATGATTGTAGTGATTGGCCAGTGTTACCAGATATAAGAGTAAATATAACTTTACCTGTTTCTGCTACTGAGCAAGATGCTGATGAAATAAATGGAACTACTTATACGTGGATATTTAATAAAGATACTCCATCCTCAAAGACATTTTATCTAAAGATAAACAAAAGTAGTCTTAAAAAAAATGAAATTGTGATGAGAAAAGAAAAAAAGACAAAGAAAGCTTTTTCTTTTGCATCCAAAATATTAATTATTTTAATATTTTTAGGAATTTTGATACTTATTATAAAACATTTAATAAAAAAACACAATAAAAATCTGATTATCCGCTAAAACACAGTATCTATCAGCATT
>ENA-ORMJ01000115-ORMJ01000115.1-human-gut-metagenome-genome-assembly--contig:-NODE-115-length-57901-cov-65.065519_pt1 | contig 57901 bp, 38 predicted proteins | sample MGYA00242100_ERZ508989 | MGnify/ENA primary metagenome ERZ508989 (study PRJEB26280, sample SAMEA2531403) | human gut metagenome | biome: human gut; feature: human-associated habitat; material: faeces...
TAGTCATTCCTGATAGTGTAACTGATATTGGAAATGATGCATTTTCTCATTGTAGCTCTCTGTCCAGCATAGTCATTCCTGATAGTGTAACTGATATTGGAAATGATGCATTTTCTCATTGTAGTTCTCTTTCCAATATAGTCATTCCTGATAGTGTGACTAGTATTGGAGATTATGCATTTTCTGGTTGTAGTTCTTTGTCCAATATAGTCATTCCTGATAGTGTGATTAGCATTGGAAATGGTGTATTTTCTGGTTGTCTCTTGTTGGAATATATATCCATTCCTAAAAGCGTAATTTGCTTAAACAAAAATCCGTTTTCAGACTGGAAAGGTGTTTTAGAATGTTTATCACCCAACTTCATTTATGAGGATGATGTCTTATTCAATAAGGATAAAAGTAAAATAGTTTCTTTCAGAAATCAAAAAATAGAATCATATATCATCCCAGATAGTGTGACTAGTATTGGAGATTATGCATTTTCTGGTTGTAGTTCTCTGTCCAACATAGTCATTCCTGACAGTGTGACTGATATTGGAAAATGTGCATTTTCTCATTGTAGCTCTCTGTCCAACATAGTCATTCCAGATAGTGTGACTAGTATTGGAAATGATGCATTTTTGAGGTGTAGTTCTCTGTCCAACATAGTCATTTCTGATAGTGTGACTAGCATTGGAAATGGTGCATTTTTGGGTTGTAGTTCACTGTCCAACATAGTCATTCCAGATAGTGTGACTAGTATTGGAAATTATGCATTTTCTGATTGTAGTTCTCTGTCCAGCATAGTCATTCCAGATAGTGTGACTGATATCGGAAATGATGCATTTTCTCATTGTAGCTATCTGTCCAATATAGTTATTCCCAATAGTGTGATTAGTATTGGGGATCGTGCATTTTGGGATTGTAGTTTTCTTTCCAACATAGTCATTTCTGATAGTGTGACTAATATTGGAAATGGCGCATTTCATGGTTGTAGCTTGCCATACAATTTAAAGCAAGAGTTAATCTCTCGATTTGGAGAGGAAATATTTGATTTATGCTTCTTATAGAATCTAAGCGAAAGAAGAGGGAGAATATCTTGAAGAAATATCCCGATGCAATAATTGCGGATGTAACGAGTCATGCAGAAGATGACTTGATAAAGTTGAGCCCATTCTATCCTCATGGTGGCATACCTGTGCCATTTAGCGAGGGTGTTACAGCTACATGTGTTGAGGCTGTGTGGCAGGGGTTGAAAGTCTTTGAATCTGCTGATGTAGATTTGAAGATGTTTAAGAATGGTTCAATGAAGAATATAAAACGTACGGTTCGAAAGTTTGGCAAGCCACTCGGACATCGCAAAGGTGTGAATGGCACAGAACTATTGAACTATATAGAAGCGAGAAATCTCATTTATATACCAACCTATAAGTGGGTTCTTGAACATAAGGCTCAAAGTATTATTGCGAGATTACGAGAGGCGAGCAAAACTAAGACCATCGTACTTTTGGATTATAATATAAATTGTGATGTGGACGACCCGAAGAAGCCCTTATCTCATGCTTTCTTGATAAAAGCGTATGTAGAAGGTCTCTATCCATACGGTGATAAAAAGTGGAAACCACAGATAATAGAACCAAAGCAACTATCGTTATTCTAACATACATATATTATTGGAGGACAAAAACAATGAACAGAAGAAGTAATTGGGAGGATTTTAAGAATATCCTTGAACAAAATCATATCACCAAGCTCTATCACTTCACAGACCGTGATAACTTGGAGAATATTATCAAGAATGGAGGACTCTATTCTTGGAAGGATTGTGAGGAACGTGGTATCAATATTCCTAAACCAGGAGGTGGAGGACCAGGTTCTCCATCCTGGTCGTTGGATAAGCGTGATAATCTGGAACATTATGTTCGTGTCAGCTTTACCATGAACCATCCAATGATGTATGTGGCAATGAATGAGGATAGAATTTCTAACCCTGTCATTCTGGAGATAGATCCAGAGGTGATTTATGATGAGGATACTAAGTATGCAGACATGAATGCTGTGCGAAATGGTGCTCATGTGGGTGGAAGTCTGGAGGATTTCAAGACGATTCACTTCCAAACAGTCAAGGCTCGCAATCACTTCGATTTCGATGTGGATGAGCAACCGTTCTATCAAGCAGAGATTTTGGTAAAGAATAGTATTCCTCTGAAGTATATCAAGAACATCGGCAACTTTGGTATTCCAATTCCAAGCCAACCACAGATGTTGCAAACAAAGAATGCATATACGGCTCGGGTTGACCGTGAGCATCCTACTGCATTCATCTTCTTGGTTGACCAAAGTGTTTCTATGCGTAGAATTACGACATTTAATGGCGAGGATATGACTTTATCTGAGGCCGTAGCCCGTATTGTAAATGCCCAAACCAACGAGTTGGTGGAGCGATGTGTGAAAAATAATGAGACTCGCCATTACTTTGATATTGCTATGATAGGTTATGGCACGGAAGCTTATAGTGCCTGGAATGGCAATCTGGAAGGACGAGACTTTGTTACTCCAGAAGAGATTCGTGATAATCCTTACCAAAAGAAAATGGTGAAGGAAGAGGTGCGTACCCGTAAGGGTATAACCATCAAAGAAGTAGAGAAGAAACAATGGATGGTGGCTCGGCATGATGGTAGATGGACGCACATGAACAAAGCTTTCAAACGTGCTGAAGGTTTATTGGAAAACTGGATGAAGGAACATCATGACAAGGATTGTTATCCTCCAACGATTATCAATATCACTGATGGTGAGTATAATGGAACTTCGCATGATGAAATGCAACAACTTGCTAATCAATTGAAATCAATGTTTACCAATGATGGTAATGTTTTGTTCTTCAATATCCATGTAGTGCCTGGACATGCCGAATCAGTGGTGTTCCCTGCAACTGTAGATGAACTGAACGGAAATGGATATGGTGAGAAACTTTATAATATGTCGAGCCTCTTGCCACTAAATTATAATGAGCAGATTCGTGCCATCTTTGGTGATAAGCAAACGGACATCCGTTATCATGCCATGGGTGTGAACACTGGTATGGAACGATTGGTTAAAATGATGAAGATAGGTACGCTTTCGAGTATGCTTGTCAATCAGAACCTATAATATAATAAGGTGTATGAATAGAGGCGTAAGCATAGCAAAATGGAATGACCATGTAGCAAACGAGGATTCCTTCTACTCTTCTGATACTTGCATAGCGGTATCAGATGGGGCTGGTGGTTGCGGTTTATTTGCTGATGAATGGTCGCATTATCTCATCGAGCAGTTACCAAAGAATAGACCTATCACGTCTTTTACAGAACTTGACGAATGGGTGGATGGCATCTGGGAATCATTTTATAATGAGCATGAGGAAAAGGCAAAGCAAGGGGATGGCATTCTTCTGAATAAGTTCTATAATGAAGGTTCGTGCGCTACTATTGCTGCTGTATGGAAAATAGATAGTAGTTCTTGTAAATGGATGGCGTATGGTGATAGTGTAGTGTTCCATTATAATGTCCAAACAGGTATCTTGGAACATAGTTTTACGAAACTTGCAGATTTTAGTAATCCTCCAAGACTTATCAGTTGCAAAGACCCTTTGGAAGAGGAAGGCTTTCGTTGTGGGGATTTTTCTCTATATGATAGTTCGTTGGTGTTTGTTGCCAGTGATGCCTTGTCACATTATATTATTATGATGTATGAGCTCTCAAAGTGTCAAGATTATTGCGAAGAACTTGCGGAGGAATATTTAAAGCAATCAGGCAATTCTCAATTGCTAAAGACGGCAGAAACGTTACGATTTAATTTCAAGAATGACGTTATCTACAAATTACTTCAAGTATCTGACTGCCAATTTGCCTTTGAGGAATATCTCAAAGGATTATATCACCAAGGAGTGATTGATATGGATGACTTTACGATTTGCTGGATTTATAAACAATTATAAGAATGAACAATGAAACAATAGAAAGCCGAAATACGTTAGGTATATACACGTCAACAAATCTCAGTAATAAAATGATGGAAGTAGCAGATTCTTGTAGCGCAGTGAACTCTACACTCCAAGTTGGTACAATACCTACAATTAGCTAAATTTGGAAAAATACAAGTCAAAGTTCCAAACAGAACTTCATCCAATTTACACAAAGAAACGCATTCCTGTCCAGACTTCCTGGTATCAGTAAGCTTGGCTCTTATGTTGTTGGCTTTATATATTCTTTTCTCTTGCTTGATTTTGGCTTTTTACGATGATAAGTTCCAGACTCACACAGAGAGGAAGGGGGCTCTACCTCACGGCATTATTGATAGATGAGGGTGAAGAGACGTTCGTCGGCGAAATATTCCTGGGCGACTTCCTGTATCTGCTGTGAGGTGATTTCGTCTATCTGCTCGTAGAGATGCTGGATGTTCTTGAGCCAGCCATAATGGAGGTAGCTCTTGCCGAAGTCGAGGGCGAAGTTCTCACGGTTGTCGCAAGCCACTCCTATCTGTCCCTTAATCTGCTTTTTGGCAGCTCTTAGCTGCGAAGGGCTGAGAGGACGGTCGATGAAATGTTGCAACTCGCGGTGTACGAGGCGGCGGCAACGTTCGATGTCGTGGACGTCACAGCCGTAATAGATGCTCCAGTAGCCCAGGTCGCTGTAGGTGGTCAGGTTGCTCTCTACGGTATAGACGAGGCCGTGATGCTCGCGAAGAGCGAGATTGAGTTTGGCATTCATACCAGGACCTCCAAGGATGTTGTTGAGAAGATAGAGAGGCATACGGCGTGCGTCATGGACATTGCAAGCCTGAGTGCCCGTCATGACGTGTGCCTGATGGGTGTGTTTGGGGATGATGATAGTACGTGGCTCCTGCAGAAAGTCGTGATGAGGCAGTTCTGCTGACTCGGGGCGCTGGATAGCAGAGGCTGCGGACAGTCCCACTTGGGCCTTTTCCAAGAGGCGTACAAGGCGGGAAAAGGAAATGTCACCATAGGCGAAGAAGATAGCATTGTCTGGACGATAATGACGATGGGCGAAGCGCTGAGCATCAGCTTGTGTGAAACTTCGTACGCCCTCTGCTGTTCCGAGGATGCTATGACCTAAAGGATGACCCTTGAAGAGGTGGTTCTCGAATTCGTCGTAGATGAGTTCGGAGGGTGTGTCGTTGTAGCTCTCTATCTCGTCGCAAATGACTTCTACCTCCTTGTCAAGCTCTGCCTGGGGATAGGTGGAGTGGAAGACGATGTCGGTAAGGAGGTCAACGGCCCGTGCTGTATGGTCGTGAAGGATGGCGGCATAGTAGACGGTAGACTCCTTGGTGGTGTAAGCCTGCAGGTCGCCTCCTACGCTTTCGAGGCTGTTGAGAATGTGCCATGCCCGGCGACGGCTGGTACCTTTGAAGGTGGTGTGCTCGCAGAAATGGGCAAGGCCTTCCTCGCCTGGCAGCTCGTCACGTGAGCCTGCCTGGATCTGATAGCCACAGTAGACGACGGGGCTCGTAGAGGGCAGATGAATGATGCGAAGCCCGTTGGAGAGAGTATGTGTATTGTAATTCATGGCTGCAAAGGTAGTGAAAAATTGTTTAATAATAGCGAATTCGTTTTGCTTTCTTTGGGTTATTCTTTATCTTTGTGCTCAAAAATCAAAATTAACAGTTATGGTAACAGAAATTAAGAACGGGATTTATTACGTGGGTGTAAACGATAGAAACAAGCATCGTTTTGAGGGGCTGTGGCCTCTGCCCAATGGTGTGAGCTATAACTCGTATGTGATTGTAGACGAGAAAGTGACGCTTGTTGACACTGTGGAGGTGGATTTCTTCACTCAGTTTCTGGAGAATATCAAGGAAGTGATTGGTGAGAGGGAGATTGACTATCTGGTCATCAATCACATGGAACCAGACCACAGCGGTTCGATAGCTCTCATCAAGAAGTATTATCCCAACATCAAGATAGTAGGCAACAAGAAGACCTTAGGTATGCTGGAGGGATTCTATGGCGTGACCGATGATGTGGTGGAAGTAAAGAATGGTGAGACGTTGAGCACAGGCAGCCATGAGTTGAGTTTCGTGCTTATTCCGATGGTGCACTGGCCAGAGACAATGGTGACATTGGATGCTGCCAACAAGGTGCTCTTCTCGGGCGATGCTTTCGGCTGCTTCGGAGCGCTGAATGGCGGTGTGATAGACGAGGAGATCAACTGTGAGGGATTCTGGTTGGAGATGGTGCGCTACTACTCTAACATTGTGGGCAAGTATGGTGTGCCTGTACAGAATGCGCTGAAGAAGTTGGCAGGTGTGGAATTAGACTTTATCTGTTCGACCCATGGCCCTGTCTGGCACGAGCATATTGCGAAGGTGATGGATATGTACGACAAGATGTCGAAATACGAGACAGAGCCAGGACTGGTGATCTGCTATGGTACGATGTACGGCAACACAGAGCGTATGGCAGAGATTATCGCGCGTGCTGCGAGCCAGGCTGGTGTGAAGAACATCGTAATGTATAACATCTCTAAGACCCACCATAGCTACATCCTGCGTGATGTGTTCCGCTACAGAGGTCTGATAGTAGGTGCTCCTACTTATAATGCAGGCTTGTATCATGAGATGGAGGTTCTTCTCTCTGAGTTGGCCAACAAGGACATCAAAAACCATCTGCTCGGCTGGTATGGTTCGTATTGCTGGGCCAGCAAGGCTGTGGCGAAGATACAGGAGTGGAACGACACACGCTTGCATTTCGAGGCTGTAGGCGAGCCTGTAGATATGAAACAGGCCATTACTCCCGAGGTGAAGGCGCAATGCGAGGCATTGGGCAAGGCCATGGGTGAGCGATTGCTGAACTTGTAAAAGTTTTATTACTCAAGTTTCGTAAGTGGTTTAAGTACGGGCTGAAGGCCCAAAAGCTCTTAGCCCAGGGCAGCGCCCTGGGTATAATGCCAATCTGCAAGGCGCCCTGTAAGGGCAAAAGCTTTGTAAATTGCCACGAGTTTTAAAGCTTTTGCCCTTACAGGGCGACAAGGTTTGCTGCCGTAATTACCCAGGGCGCTGCCCTGGGCTAAGAGCTTCTGCCCTTTCAGGGCGTGTGGGGAAAAACTTGCGAAACTTCAATTATGAGTCCACTTTAAAAAGTAGTTTTTTGTTTTTTCCCCTACAAAATGCCATTTGATTATCAGATGGTTACATATGAAGAAATTATCAAAAATGACTTTTTAAAGTGGGCTCAATTATTATATAAGATGTAGAATAGACTCGTTTCCCTCGTTGAAGAGGAGGTCGAGAATACTCATGTTGGGCAGGAAACCCAGCTTGTGTTCATAGACCTGATAGTAGCGGTGCGGAACGAAGTCGGCATCAGGAAGGGGGTGTTTGGGTCGTATTGACTCACGATAGTCGCAGAAGTCCTTCAGTTCGTCGCCCTGCAGATAATGGTCAGTGAGCGAGAGATGGGGACGGATGTCGAGCAACTCAATCATCTTGTGGGTTATCTCCATGTTGAAATCAAAGAGAAACTCGTATTTCTTCTCAAAGAAAGGACGCAAGTCGTCCTGGTAGTAAGGAAAGAATGGACTCTCGCCATAGGCTGAGGCAAGGGCGTTCCAGTGTACATGGCGCCAGTTGGCATGATCAGATATGCGAATGTCTTTGATTGACAGGGAAGTGCCATGTGTAGTAGGTATGGTGAGAGCTTGCGGACCATTGGCTGTGGCAATGATCATGCGGTTGCGGTAGGTCTGCTTGACGAAGTTCTCGTGCTGCTCTATGAGGCACGTCTCGCTGCGCTGTAGTTTCTGATACCACTGCACAGGACCGAAATAGGTGGAAGAAAGAATGGAAAGCATGTTGTTTTCACTTAAATATCAAGTGAGCTTTACCTATCATCTGGTGTTTATGAACGATTTGCGGGCCTCGCTGCGTGCGTACAAGGTAGAAGCGGCAGTCGGGACAGCCACAACGGCGACAGCAAATGGCAGGAATGACGTAGCGCACCGTGTCGAGGGTAATGGTGTCGCCAGGCAGTCGTTCTATGCGGCCAATGAAGTGGGCTTCGGTGACAGAGGCACCACGACGTGCTATCGTATCGGTGAAGACTACGAGGTCGCCACGCTTGAAGCTGTCGCAATATACCCTGTTCACTATCACTCGGGAACCAGACTTAAGGTAGGGCGGAAGCCCGCCTTGTGGAACCGAGAAGATAGTGAGGACGTAGGTGTGGACTGCCCATACAAGGAGCAGTGCCAGCACTAACGTGATGAGGTATTTGACGGCTACTTTCACTAAATGGATAGGAGTTACTTGATGTTGTCGACAAATTTGAAGAGGCGACTCCAGCGTATGCCCGAGAAGCCAGGATGGTCAGGGCTGTGGCTCCACCATATAAAGATTGGTTTACCCACAATATGGTCTTCTGGCACGAAACCCCAGTAGCGGGAGTCGGCTGAGTTGTGACGGTTGTCGCCCATCATCCAGTAGTAGTCGAGACGGAATGTGTAGCTCTTGGCTACCTTGCCGTTGATAAGGATGCGGCCTGCATTGTCCACTTTCAGGTCGTTGCCCTCGTAAACCTTGATGCATCGTTCGTAGATGGGCAGGTTGTCGAGGGTCAGGGCGATGGTTTTACCCTTCTGTGGAATCCAGATAGGACCATAGTTGTCGCGTGTCCAGCCTGTATTGGCATTGATAGGGTATAAGTCGCCGTAAGTGGCATCGGTATTGATGCTGATGCTTGCCACAAGGTTCTTGTTGGCCTTGAGAGCCAGGTAAGCCTTGCGGGTAAGCGGAATGACGCCACTCTGGTTGTAGGTGAGCAGGTCTTCGTTGGTGATGCCCAACTCGTCGGCCAGGTCGACGGGGAACTCGCCACGAAGTTTCATCTTATAAGTGTACTGCACGTTGTCGGGCTCCTTGTTGGGACGTCCGTTGAGATAAACGATACGGTTCTTAATCTGGAGGGTCTGTCCGGGCAGTCCGACGCAACGCTTCACGTAGTTCTCGCGACGGTCTGTTGGACGGCTGATGATGTCGCCATACTCGCCAGGCATACTCTCGATGTAGTGGCGTCCTGTGGCGTACACCTGCTCGAAGTAGCGATAACGCTGCAGAGGAGTGAGGTGAGCCACGTCCTTAGCCAGGCCGTTCTGCTCCAGAATCTGTTCTCCGAAAGGATAGACGAGATCGTGATAGTAGTCGCATGCCTGATAGCGCTCCTCGTTGACGAGGGTGTCGCCGGCAGGAAAGTTGAATACCACGATGTCGTTGAGTTTTACATTTCCCAAGCCCTTGACACGGCGATAGTCCCAGTGAGGCCACTCTACGTAGCTTTTCACGTTGACCAGCGGCATGGTGTGCTGGGTAAGGGGCATGGTGAGTGGGGTCTGTGGAATACGTGGACCATAGCTTACCTTGCTTACGAAGAGGTAGTCGCCCGTGAGAAGGCTCTTCTCCAACGATGAAGAAGGGATGACGTAGTTCTGGAAGAAGAAGAGATTGATGAAGTAGACGGCTACAAGGGCAAAGACGAGCGCGTCAACCCAGCTCATGATAAAGCGTACGGGGCCCTCGGAATCTTTCCACCACTGCCAGCGTATCTTTTTGGTGATATAGACATCGTAGATAAAGGGCACGACAACAAGGCCGAGCCAACTCTGTACCCAGAGCAGGAAGGCAAGATAGAGGACCAGCACGATAGCGAACTTGGTCCACTGCACCTTCATATTGAGTTTTTGTTTCTGTTTGTCGATCATTAACTTGATAGAATAGTTTGATGGGGAATTAGAACTTAAAGAGGTCGGAAGTAGTGAGCAGGCCACTGTGGGTGGCAGTGAACTCAGCTGCCAGGACTGCACCGAGAGCGAAGCCCTTGCGTGAGTGGGCGCTGTGCTCAATGGTGATCATGTCTGCCTCAGAGTCATACATCACGGCATGGATGCCTGGCACCTCGCCGTCGCGAACGCAGTTGATGACCAAGTCGTCAGAGGTAATGTTCTGGTCGCCCTCGTCCTGATGACCGTCGTTGGTCCAGTAGGTGACACCACGCTTCCAGTCTTTCTTGCGGTCCAGGTTGTCAATAATCTCTTCGGCAAGGGTGATGGCTGTTCCGCTTGGGGCATCGAGCTTATGTACATGGTGGGTTTCCTGCATGCAGACATTGTACTGTGGGAACTGATTCATGATTTTGGCCAAGTAGCGGTTGACAGCCTGGAAGATGGCAACACCGATGCTGAAGTTGGAAGCCCAAAAGAGAGTCTGCTTGCCATCGGCACACAATGCCTCGACATCAGCCTTGTGGTCTTTCATCCATCCTGTGGAGCCGCTCACCACCTTGACATTGTGGGCGAAGGCCTTGAGATAGTTGCCATAGGCAGCTGTAGGGTTGGTAAACTCGATGGCGACATCTGCCGAGCAGAACTCGGGGCTGTCGATATCTTCAGGGTTATTCACGTCAATCTTACATACGATTTCGTGGCCACGCTGCAGGGCAATCTCTTCGATCATGTGACCCATCTTGCCGTAGCCAATCAAAGCTATTTTCATCGTTTATTTCTTGTTTTGTTTCTATCTGTTTTATGCTTTCACGCACGTTCGTGCGCGAACCTTTCGGCAAAAATAATCAAAAATATTGAAAATACGTCCTTAATAGTGACAATTAATAGAAAAATTTGGTTATTTTTGCAGTGATTTAGAGATAAAGCCCTCAAAAAGAGGATTTTTAGGACCAAAATAAGCAACATAAAGATTATGAAATACGTATTTGAGACCAAGATGGAAGTGCGCGACTATGAGTGCGACATAGAGGGAATCGTCAACAATGCCAACTACCTGCACTATATGGAGCACACCCGGCACCTCTTTTTGCAGAAATGTGGACTGAGCTTTGCCGAGATGCACCGCAAGGGAGTGGATGCAGTCGTGGCGAGGATGAATCTGCAATACAAGACACCGCTGCAGTGTGACGATGAGTTCTACTCGAGACTGTGGTTGGAGAAGCAGGGAGTGAGATATGTGTTCCATCAGGACATCTATCGTGCCTCCGACGAACGTCTGTGTCTGAAAGCTACCGTTGAGTTGGTGTGTCTCATACAGGGCAAGTTGGGCAACAGCGAAGACTACGACAGGGCTTTCGAGAAGTACTTTGCCTGAGAAACATACCACTGCCCCCTGACTCCTTAACAATAAAAACTTAAAACCGATAACGATATGGAACAGCTACTGCACTATGTTTGGAAACATAAGCTCTTTCCGCTCACCGCTCTCTGCACGACATCGGGAAAACCGGTAGAGGTGATTGACCCGGGACTGCACAATCGCAATGCAGGCCCCGACTTCTTCAATGCCAAGGTGAAGATAGACGGAACCCTATGGGTGGGAAACGTGGAAATACACGACAAGGCGAGCGATTGGTATGTGCATAGACACGACAAAGACGAGCGGTACGACAATGTGGTTCTGCATGTGTGCGGATGTGTGGACACAGAGGCGAAAAACAGTAAGGGAGAGGCTTTGACGCAGATGGCATTGGATATTCCCGACAAGGTGATGAAGAACTACAGAGAACTGTTGTCGGTAGACCAGTATCCACCTTGCTATCAGATCATCCCCTCGCTGACGAGTCTTACCGTGCATGCATGGATGAATGCCCTGCAGACCGAACGCTTAGAGCAGAAAACCAATGCCATAGAGGATCGGGTAAGAAGATGCAATGGTGACTGGGAGAATGCTTATTTCGTGACCCTGGCACGCAACTTCGGCTTTGGTGTCAATGGCGAAGCCTTTGAGGAATGGGCTTTCCATATACCTTTGCAGGCCGTGGGACATCACCGTGACGACATTCTCCAGATTGAGGCCATCTTCATGGGGCAGGCAGGACTGCTGGAACTGAACACCATACCGGAAAGATACCAGAAAGATGCTCTGAACGACGGATACTTTGCCAAACTGAGGAATGAATACAAATACTTGGCTCATAAGTTCAACCTGACCCCGATGGACTACAGGCAGTGGAGGTTTCTGCGACTCAGACCGCAAAACTTCCCGCATATCCGAATCTCGCAACTGGCACATCTGTACTATCAGCGCAAGGCAGGACTGAGCCAACTCGTAGAGGCCGCTTCGGTAGAGGATGCCAAGAAAGTGCTTGCCACGGCTGTGACGCCTTATTGGGAAACGCATTACACCTTTGGAAGCACCAGTGTGAGAAACGATAAAAACCTGTCTCCATTCTCGCTCAACCTGTTGTGTATCAATACCGTGGTTCCCATACTCTTTGCCTATGGCAGACATAGGGGCGAGGAGAAATATTGCGACAGAGCTTTCGACTTTCTGGAACAGTTACGACCCGAGAACAACTACATCATCCGACTCTGGCAACAGTGTGGACTCGTGGTGGATAATGCCGGCGACTCGCAGGCGCTCATCCAGCTCAAGAAGGAATACTGCGACAAGAAGGAATGTCTGCGCTGTCGTTTCGGATACGAATATCTGAAACTCTAAGCATCCTGCTTTGTCGCATCTCTCTCAACTCAACATTCATTTTCCAACAAACCAACGCTCAATACTCAATCTCCGTGGACCAGCAAGAAATACTCAATACTATCACCCTGACACGACTGAACTACTTCAGCCTGGCAGGAATACTCGAACTCTATAGAAGAACGGGTTCGGCGACAACCATATTCGAGAACAAAGACCATATCAGAGACATTCTGCCTGATGCCACGCCTAAACTCGTGGAAACGCTGAAAAACTGTGACGAGGCAAGGCGCAGGGCTGAGGTGGAGCTGGAATATGACCTGAAATATGGCATTACTCCGCTCTGTATGAGCGACGAACGATACCCGCAAAGACTGCGCGACTGCGATGATGCACCGCTGATGCTCTTTTATAAAGGATCGGCAGACCTGAACCAGAAACGGGTCATCAATATCGTGGGAACACGCCATTGTACGATTTATGGCGAAGATGTCATCAGGCGATTTGTTTCAGACTTGAGGCAGCTATGCCCGCAAGTCCTTGTTGTGAGTGGCTTGGCTTATGGCGTCGACATTCATGCCCATCAGCAAGCTCTGAACAATGGATATGAGACAGTGGGTGTGTTGGCTCATGGTCTGGACAACCTTTATCCTTCGAGCCATCGTGCTACGGCTGTGAAAATGTTGAGTCAGGGCGGACTGCTCACGGAGTTTCTTACCCAGACCAATGCTGATAAAATCAACTTCGTAAGGCGCAACCGTATTGTGGCGGGCATGTCGGATGCCTGTATCCTCGTGGAGAGTGCCGCCAAGGGTGGAGGACTGATCACCACCGAAATATCTCAGGCTTACAACCGCGATGTCTTTGCCTTTCCTGGACGCGTAGGCGATGTGTACAGCGAGGGATGCAACAACCTGGTACGCAGCAATGGCGCTACACTCATCACATCGGCAGAAGACTTTGTGAAAGACATGAGGTGGCAGGACGATGCCAAACTGATGAAAGCCAAGCGGCAAGGCATAGAGCGGACGCTCTTTCCTGACCTCTCGGCAGAGGAGCAAGCCATTGTCAATGTGTTGGAAAAGAACAACGACCTGCAGATCAACCTCATCAGCATTCAGTCGGGGATAGAGATAGGAAGGCTCACAGCCCATCTCTTCTCTTTAGAGATGAAAGGCATCGTAAAGACCTTGGCAGGAGGAATGTATCATCTGCTGAAATAGTGATTTTTCGAAAAAAAAGTAGTACCTTTGCAGCCGCAAGCAGGGAATGCTCTCTTTAAAGGGCTTTTGAAAGAGGTATTTGAAAAAAGTGCTGATCCTTCTGCTGCTGGTAATACTTGAATTCAGGAAATATGAAAATAGGAAATATAGAATTTGGAAACAAACCGCTCTTCCTCGCTCCGATGGAAGACGTGACCGATATAGGCTTCCGTATGCTCTGCAAACGATACGGAGCGGCTATGGTGTATACGGAGTTTGTATCGGCTGAGGCTCTGGTGCGCTCTATCAAGTCGACTGTCAACAAGCTGACCATCAGCGACGAGGAACGTCCTGTCGGTATTCAGATTTATGGCAGAACGACAGAAGACATGGTGGAGGCTGCCAAGATTGTGGAACAGGCGAAGCCCGATGTGATAGACATCAACTTTGGATGTCCTGTGAAGAAGGTGGCTGGAAAGGGAGCTGGAGCTGGTATGCTGAGAAACATACCGCTGTTGCTCGATATTACGCGTAACGTGGTGAAGGCTGTCAATGTGCCCGTGACGGTGAAGACCCGACTGGGATGGGACAGTGACAACCTTGTGATTACTGAGTTGGCTGAACAGCTGCAGGACTGCGGCATTCAGGCGCTCACCATACACGGAAGAACAAGAAGTCAGATGTATACGGGAGAGGCCGACTGGCGACTGATAGGTGAGGTGAAGAACAATCCACGCATCCATATTCCGATTATCGGCAATGGCGACATCACGACACCCGAAGAAGCTCAACTTGCCTTCGAGCGTTATGGTGTGGATGCTGTCATGGTGGGCAGAGCTACTTTCGGAAGGCCTTGGATCTTCAAGGAGATGCGCGACTACTTAGATAACACAGGGGCTGCTCCTCTCACCGTCGATGAGAAGATTGACATCCTGGAAGAACAGCTGCGCATCAATATCGACCGTATAGATGAGTACAGAGGCATTCTGCATACTCGCCGACACTTGGCTGCATCGCCTATCTTCAAAGGTATTCCCGACTTCAAGCAGACGCGTATCGCCATGCTTAGAGCCAATACCGAGGAAGAATTGAGGAGGATTCTTGCCGAATGTAGAGACAGACTGTCTCAACTCGCTGCTTGCCATCACTAAACATAAAACATGAAGACGCATATTCAAAAGTTGAGTTTCCCTTGCACAAAAGCTGAGTTGCCCTTTACTAAAAGTCAATGAAGCCTGCTGCTTACCATTTTGCCTAACCTGTATTTAGCAAAATAAAGATTAGGCGAAGCTAAATATAACCTATATTTAATTAAATATAAGTTAGGCGAAGCTCTTTGCATCAGGCTTCTTGATGTTTCCTGTCCGTTCTGTTGAAATTAGAAAGCCGTTCAAACGACGTTTGTATGTCGTTTGAACGGCTTGGTTAGTATTGCCTAATGAAAACACCTAATACGGCAGGAATGCCTTTCGGGTTGCTACTTGGCGTTGATTTCCTTCAAGAGGCGATCAGCGTGTCCCCACTTGTCCATCAGGTAGAGCACGTAGCGGATGTCTACACCGATGCAGCGGGCCAGGCGCTTGTCGAAGTTGATGTCAGAGCTGAGGCTGTCCCAGTTGCCGTCGAAGGCAAGACCTATCAGCTCGCCCTTGCCGTTGAACATAGGGCTGCCAGAGTTACCGCCGGTAATATCGTTGTTGGTGAGGAAGCAGAGCTGCATCTTGCCAGTCTCCTTGTCCTGATACTTGCCGAAGTCTTTCTCTGAGAGCAATTCATGCATGATAGGCTCGGCATAATAGTCGATTACCTTGTCGCCCTGCTTCATTTTCTCAACGATGCTCTCGGCTGTGGTGTAGTAGCCTGATGGCTTGCCACCGAGGTCAAAACCGCCTACCTGACCGTAGCTCAATCGCATGGTGAAGTTGGCATCGCTGTAGTGAGGCAGGTCTTCCTCCATGCGGAGCTTGGCAGCACAGAGATACTTCTCCTGCTCGGCGATAGAATCGGATACGGCTCCCATCTTCTCTACGAAGTCGGCATAGATGTCGTTCAGGTCCATTCCGTAGCTTACACCTGGGTCTTTCTCGAATCCCTTCTTGTTGAAGTAGAGCTTGGCGCCCTTCTTCATCAGGAGTGACTTCTCCCAGAGATAGTCTACATACTTGGTGTAGTCGCCACCAAACTGAGTGTCGATGGTGGCATAGAACTTGGGCAACCACTTGGTGTCAACGTGCTCCTTATAGTTCTTCAGAAGAGTGGCGAGCACCTCTTTGTCGAGAGCCATGTCCCATTCGTCAGAGTTGTCGTCAAACTCATGATACTGCTTCTTCTTGTTCTTCTCAGGACCCTTTACCTCCATGTTGCTCTGCAGTTTGAGAGCACGGGTAGAGAACTCTACATTGCTTCTTCTTGTAAACGACTCGGCGAAGTTGGTCCAGGCATATTTCACGTCGGCACTCTGCTTGTAGAGCTGTGCAAGCTTGTCGAAGTCTACCTTGTGGGCCAGGTCGTTGGCAGCCTTGGCTGTGTCCTGCCATGTGCGAAGACGGGCTTCGTACTCGCGCTTCAGATTGATGATGCCTATAGAGTCGATACATTTGTTCATGCCGAGGGCGTTCTTCCAGTAGTTGGAAGAGCTGGCATACTTGCTGTCGTACTTGATTCGTACAGCCTCGTCGGCACGCATGTGCTTCTGCATCACTTCCTGCTTCACGCCACGAACCTGTGCACGTGGAGCATTCTCGGCATCGCGCATGGTCTGGATGCCATAGCTGGAGAGGTAGCGCTCTGTTGTGCCAGGATAGCCCATGGTCATGGCGTAGTCGCCATCCTTATAGCCTTGCAGCGAAACCTGTGCCCAACGCTTGGGTTTGTAAGGCACGTTGTCCTTGCTGTAGGCTGCAGGACCATTGGTCTTAGGATCGGCATAAATGCGGAATACAGAGAAGTCGCAAGTTTGGCGGGGCCACATCCAGTTGTCTGTATCACCGCCAAACTTACCCATCGACTTAGGCACGGTGAATACCAAGCGAAGGTCGGTGAAGTCGCGGTAGGTAGTGGCGTACCATTTGTTGCCCTCGTAGAAAGGCTTGATGCTGACGTGCAGGGTAGAGTCGTTCTTCTTTACCTCCTGTGTCATCGCATTCTCCAGGCTGTCGGTCAATTCGCTGCGCTTCTTGTTGTCCAGCTTCTCATAGCCCAGGCTCATGAGTTTGTCGGTAACATCTTTCTGGTCGATCATGAAACTTACGAACATGTCCTCGTTGGGCAGTTCTTCCTCAAAGCTCTTGGCAAAGAAGCCGTTGAGCATGTAGTCGTGCTCCACGGTAGAATGGCTTCTGATAGCCTCGAAACCGCAATGGTGATTGGTGAATACCAGTCCGTCGGGTGAAACGACTACTCCAGAGCAATAGCCGGAGAAGTTGACCACAGCGTTCTTCAAGGCGTCCTCGCCATTGTAGAGCTGGTCGTAAGTCATACTGAAACCTTCACGCTGCATCATCTCGTACACTGCGTTTGGCAAGTTGTAAATTGTCCACATTCCCTCGTCAGCGTGTGCGGTGTTGATTCCGCAGAACGCCATGATAGAGGCGATAAGGACCGTTGCTTTTTTCTTCATTTTATTCTTTGTGTTGTTGTTATACGATTTGCAAAGTTACGATTTTTCTGCGAGATAACATTAAGTAGAACAGAAAAAGCGAAAAATTCCATCAAAGTTTCTTATTCAGTTTCTTTCTCATGTTTCTATGGCTTATTCGATGATGAAACTCTTCTCTACCTTGTGTTTAACAAATTCTCTAACTGCGAATAGTGGTACATTTTCCATCCATTCTTGGTCTTGGAAACCTCGCATGGAGAAACGGATACCTTTGAGATGATAGGAGGCAAAATCGTGAGTGATAAATGCTGCGAGTGATTTTGCCTTTACATTCTCCTCTGCCTTTACTTCTATTGGTAAGATTTCGCTGCCGGCTTGTACTATGAAATCAATTTCTTGGGTAGAGCTTGGCTTACTGTAATAATATATGGGTAAGTAAGGAAGAGATTTCAGTTGTTGAAGCACGAAATTCTCAGTAAACGCCCCCTTGTATTCGCTAAACACGTTGTTGCCAATGAGAATCTGGTCAGGTTGTGCCATTGTGAGTGCTCCCAACAAACCTACATCAAGCACATATAATTTGAAAGCATCCATGTCTGCATAGAATTTTAATGGAGATTTGGCATCTCTTGTTCTTTCTACCTTATGGACGAGTCCTGCGTCAGTGAGCCATTGTATTGCAATCTCGAAATCTTTAGCCCTAGCTCCTTTTCTTATTGCACCATAGATGAACTTCTTGTTCTCGCGAGCCAGTTGGGCTGGGATTGATTGCCATACCATTCTTACTCTTTGTGTCTGTTCTTCAGTGTGTTTGCTGATATCAGCCTCGTATGCATTCAAGATGTTTTGCTGAATTTGCCTTACTTGCATTGGGTTGTGATTTTGTGTAAATTCCAATACTGCTTCGGGCATACCTCCAACAAAGTAGTATCGTCGAAGGTATTCTATGAATTTTGGAGCGAGGCTGTTGATAAGTTCCTTATCTCCGCTTTGCAATAAATCCAAAAGTTGTTTCTCTCCATTGGCAAGTAGAAATTCCTCATAAGTCATGGGGTAGAGGTGCATGATGTCAACTTTACCGACAGGGAAGGATTCTCCTTTCATGTTCATGACACCGAGCAATGATCCTGCTACGATGATATGCAATTCTGGCTTGTCTTCACAGAAATATTTCAGCGAGGACAAAACTGGTGGAATCTCTTGTATCTCATCGAGAAATACAAGGGTCTTGCCAGGAGTGATGTCTTGGTGTGCATAAGCAGAAAGGCCGATGGAAAGTCTTTCTGCATTTGCGTCACCTTGAAAAAGTTGAGCAATGCTTTTGTTTTTGTAACAGTTGATGTAAACCATATTCTCAAATTCGTTGTCTCCAAACTCTTTGATAATATAGGTCTTGCCAACTTGTCTTGCTCCATACATGATGAGAGGCTTCCTGTTGCTGGATAATTTCCAGTCTTTCAGATGGTTGTATATGAATCTTTTCATGTTTTCTACACTTTTGTGAGGGAATATTATTTGTGTCTGTACATTTTTATGAGGGAATAATATCTTATTCTCAACACTTTTGTGAGGGAATATCGCTGCAAAGATACTGATTTCTTTTGTAAAACCACAAAAAGTCGTCCTTAAAAGTGTGATATTTTACAACAAGTCGAACTGAAAAGTGCAAAAACAGCTGATATGCAAGTGTGCATACCAGCTGCTTTCTTATGTATCTGTTACTTTCTAAAGTACTTTCCTACCACCGGCAGACTCTTCAAAGGGAAATCCTTCTTCACGAGGTAAGCAGCGAAGATGAGGATGAGCACCGTGTTGATGAGGCAGGCAATTCCACTGGAGAAGTATCTGTTAGCCTCGGTCATTCCCACGAAGAGGACGAGGGCGAGAACCACATAGATCATCATCTCCTTCACCGGATAGTTGATAGGATACTTCTTCTGACCCACAAAATAGGAGAGAAGCATGGCTGTTCCATATCCTGCAAAACCAGCCCAGGCACAGGCGATGTAACCATAGATAGGCACGAAGATAACGTTGATGGCAATCAATACCAGGCAACCGATGCCTGAGAAGTAAGCACCCCAGATGGTCTTGTCGATGAGCTTGTACCAGAAACTAAGGTTGAAATATACTCCCATCATGATCTCTGCTGCCATGACGATAGGCACTACCTTCAGTCCGTCCCAGTAGTCGCGGCCGATGATGTGGCGCAATACATCCAGATAACCTACCACAACCAGGAAGGCGAGCAGGGTGAAGATAACGAAATACTTCATCGCCGAAGCGTAAGTCTGTCGATTGTCCTTGTCCTTTGCCTTGCCGAATACGAATGGCTCGTAAGCATAGCGGAAAGCTTGGGTAATCATAGCCATGATCATCGCAATCTTGCTGGCTGCTCCATAGATTCCGAGCTGTGCATGAGCATCGCCCTTCTCATAGATGTAAGGGAAGAGAATCTTGTCCGCTGTCTGGTTCAGAATACCGGCAATACCGAGCACGAGGATAGGCCAACTGTATCCCATCATCTTTCTGACAAGCACTTTGCACTCGCTCCAGGAACATTTCTCTCCCATGAAGCCTTCCTTCAGTTCCTTGTAAAAACAGAAGGTGATGGAGGCGGTACAAACCAGGTTGATGTAGAAAGCATAACCCACATCGTGACCATCCATGATGACGTAGTAAACCAGGTTGAGTGCAATGTTCAAGCCGATGAAGAGCAACTTGAAGGCAGCAAACTTCAACGGGCGCTTCTTGTATCTGAGATAAGCGAATGGGATGCACTGGAAGGCATCAATAGCCACCGTTACGAACATCGTCCAGACGTAAGCCGGATGATCAGCGTAGCCCATCGCATCGCTCAAAGGCGTGATGAAGAGGAATACTAAGGCGATGAAGAGTAGGGAAGTGAAGCCCACCATGCTCAATACCGTGTGATAAACCTTTTCTGAGTTTTCTCCTTCCTTGTTGACGAAACGGAAGAAGGTGGTCTCCATTCCGTAGGTCAGGATAACGAGGAGTAACGCCGTATAGGCGTACATGTTGGTGATGACACCATAACCACCACTTGCGGCGCTGATCTTAGCCGTATAGAGTGGTACAAGCAGATAGTTCAGAAATCTGCCGATGATACTGCTCAAACCATAGATGGCGGTATCCTTTGCTAAACTTTTGAGGTTTGCCATATGTTTAAAAGTAAAAGGGTAAAAAGGTAAAAAGGTAAAAGGAAGCTGGATCCTCTGCCTTTTCGCTTTTTACTTTTGTTTATTGATTATTTTTTTGTTTCAATTTATTGATGATATTTACGAGAGTTCCTATGATAGTCTTAACATCATTGGATATTGATTCGTATTGTTCTGTTGTTATATTATTGCTTTCTTGAAGTAAGTCCAGCCAATATAAAGTTTCACTTGCTTCTTTTAGGGAGATGCTAAGTTTGCTTATATAGTCTGGTGTGCTTTGAGCATAGGTACTTTCTGCAATGTTTGCTCCTATGCTTGTACCACATCTGTATATTTGTTTAGACATAACGAATTCATGTTTCTCTTCTTTGAGGAAAACATAGAGTTTGATGATTCGTATAGCAAATTTCTTACTTAATTCATAAATGACATTATTGCCCATATTCCCTTTTTATTATATGACTATATAATCTAAGTCTTTTTTACCTTTTTACTTTTTTACTTTTTTACCTTTAAAAGAAAAGGTAAGCTACTGCTATTGCTGCGATGACTCCTGCCAAATCGGCGAGCAAGCCGCAAGCCACGGCGTGACGGGTATTCCTGATGCTTACGCTTCCGAAATATACAGCCAATATATAGAAGGTAGTATCGGTGGAACCCTGGAAGATGCAGCTCAGTCGGCCCACAAACGAATCAGGACCATAGTTCTTCATAGCCTCCAGCATCATGCCTCGTGCGCCACTTCCCGACAGCGGTTTCATGATGGCGGTAGGCAGGGCGCCTACGAAATCGGCATTCAAGCCACATTGTTCTACCGACCACGAAATGCCTTGAATCACCATATCCATCGCTCCCGAAGCACGGAATACACCGATGCCCACGAGAATCGCTACAAGATAAGGAATAATCTTCACCGCAGTAGTAAAACCTTCCTTCGCTCCCTCGATAAAGGCATCATATACATTCACTTTCTTCAAGAAACCCGCCAGAATAAAGCAGAGGATGATGCCTAAGAGAATCATATTCGAAGCCACGGTGGTAACCGTATTCATCGTATCCTTATCCATCTGTCCGAATCCCCAGATGATGATGCCCACGAAGGCGCACATTCCCAACAGAGTTGCGAGCAATACCGGCTGCAGGATGTTGATGCGCTGCCAGAGCGAGGTGATGATGATGCCGGCAAGTGTAGCCACGAGCGTAGCCATCAGGATAGGGATGAAGACATCCGTAGGCTGGGCTGCACCATAGGAGGCACGGAAGGCAAGGATGGTGGTAGGGATGATGGTGAGTCCAGAGGTGTTCAGAACCAGGAACATGATCATCGGGTTCGTCGCCGTATCCTTCTTCGTGTTGAGTTCCTGCATCTGCTGCATCGCCTTCAATCCTGTAGGCGTTGCTGCATTATCGAGTCCCAGCATATTCGAAGCGATATTCATGAAGATGCTTCCCATCACCGGATGGTTCTTCGGAATATCGGGGAAGAGTCGGGTGAAGACAGGGCTGAGCGCTCTCGCCAACACATTCACTACTCCCGCCTTTTCTCCAATCTTCATGATGCCAAGCCAGAGGGCGAGCACGCCCGTCAGTCCGAGTGAAATCTCGAAGGCATTCTTGGAAGAGTCGAAGGTGGAATCTACAATCTTCTGGAAGATAGTAGTATCTCCCATCATGAGTCCTATGAGTGCGAAGATGAACGCAATCACGAAAAATGCTATCCAAATATAATTTAAAACCATTTATTTTGTATAATTCTTCAATTTTCTATAGCTTCTAATTTTCTACCAGCTTGGTAGAAAGTTAGAGAGCCTGTTTGTTGTTTTTTCAAGCACGGCTGCAAAATTACAACAAAAAACTTGTATAGGGTTCGTTTTATATAGAAAATCCCTCATTGAGGGAGGATTTTGATGAATTTTATCCCTCATTGAGGGATTTTTGCCATTCGCGTTTTAGCTGTACGCCTTAAACGTATCAAGAGAACGAATGGGCAAGTGTTGACTCCTGAGATGGAGATTACTGTTACAATTCAACAATATACTTCTGACACTTTTTATAATGGGGCGAAGGAGATACAAGATGGGAAGTAATATGTCCAACTTGGCTTTCTCAAATGGGGAAATGGAGTTAATAAGTTTATTCAACTTTCGCTGGGTTCAGAAGTAATAGAAGTTAAGTTGTAGGTTCAGTCATAAGGCGTATTTTGACATTCGATATTCAGCAGTAATCTTTTTGCCTCGATGCCTCCTGCGTATCCTGTCAGTGAGCGGTTGGTGCCAATGACGCGATGGCAAGGGATGAGAATGCTGATGCCATTGGCACCGATGGCTTGTGCCACAGCCCTTATACCTTTCATCTTGTTTATCTTTTGTGCAATCTCTTTGTAAGTTCTTGTTTCTCCATACGGAATTTCAAGTAAGGCTTGCCATACTTGTTTTTGGAAGACGGTACCAACGGGATGTAAGGGAATTTCGAATGTATGGCGCTTGCCTGCGAAATACTCATCAAGTTCTTTCTTTGTTTCTTCCAGGACGGCAGAGGGGGCAATGATGCATTCTGCATTCAGCAGTCGCATGAGCCGGTGCTTGTTGCGTTCGGCACATGGCATTTTGTTCCAATCGCACAGGCATAGACAGTCGCCTGCCGATGCCAAGATGATTTCGCCACAAGGTGAGTTGTAGTATTGGATGGATACTACTTGTTTTCTGCGTAAATCTTTCATGATCAATATTTCTAATAAAATTTAGGAAGTGAGCAGAACTTCTAACAATTCATTGGCAAGTTTGTTGTCTACCACTTTTATCACATTGTCCTCTTCTGTTGCATAGCCAAGGGCATTTATTGCGCCATACCATACGATGTCTTTGTCTATGATGGTTGTGCACACGGAAACCTTACGGAATTTTTCTGTTTCTTACAAGCGCTCACTGTTTAACAATAAATTCAGATAATCAGGTACTTACGTTATGAGTACTTCCTCTATTGCAAGTAAAAACCGCGTGTAAAACCTTGTAAGCGCTTGTAAATTTTAGCCATTTACAAGCGCCCAAGTCGATTTATTGCCAGCTATAGTAGTGTTGCTAATCTTTCCTTCCTTTCTAAGTTTGCGCAAGAGATTATTTATCTTATATTCTTTCTGCTTGTCATCAAGTTGGTCTGGTAGCACGTCCCAAAGCAGACGCACTATTTCTGGCTTCGTCAACGAACCATGATCCTTCAACGAATCAAGCAATAATGCCTCGCATTTCTTGTCGTCCAATCCCTTGTGCTCAACGAGAACAACCTTTATTCGATTGAAATCTTTATCTTCCATAAGACTAATAATTTCTGCAAAGATACAATATCGATGTGAGATATTTGAATAAATAGCAGCAAAAGTAGTGATATTTAACAAAGTGCTTTGCGTAATATTCAATTTTGGTAATAATCAAGTAAAACGTACGGCAAATATCTTTGCGCGGATTTTTATGTAATATTGCCAATTTTCCCGCACAAACATCACATTAACTCTTGTTAAGTTTAACAAAAAACAGCGGCCTACGCCGAAGCATAAGTCGCTGTAATAGAAGCGTGGACCAGCCAGGGCTTGAACCTGGGACCTCCAGATTATGAGTCTGTTGCTCTAACCAACTGAGCTACAAGTCCGTGAATTTTGCAATTCGACTGCAAAGGTAATAGCTTTTTGCTAAATAACCAAATATTTTGGGCATTTTTTTCGATTAATCAGAAAAATGCCGTATCTTTGCACCATCATCTTATAGCACTCGAAGTGCTTCATGACAAATGGCAAAAGAAATAAATAGTAATTCAGGTCTTTCCGACGAGCAAGTTGGACAAAGTAGAAAGAGGTGTGGACTCAATGTTCTCACACCTCCTCGTCGTATATCCTTATGGAAACTCTATTTGGATAAGTATCGCGATCCCATTATCCAAATCCTTCTTGTTGCAGCCTTGATCTCTCTGGTCCTGGCTTTCATAGAGCACAACTTTATGGAGACGACAGGCATCTTTGTGGCTGTATTCTTGGCCACAACGGTGGGCTTCTATTTCGAGCGGGATGCTGCCAAGAAGTTTCATATCCTTACAGCCTTGAGCGAGGAACAGCCTGTAAAGGTGCGCCGAAACGGGAGGGTGATAGAGATTCCCCGCCGCGATGTAGTGGTAGACGATATCGTGTTGATAGAGGTGGGCGACGAGGTGCCAGCCGATGGCGTCCTGCTCTCTTGTACCGATATGCAAATCAACGAGTCATCGCTTACCGGTGAGCCTATGACAGAGAAATCGCTCGAGGGAGGTGGCGACGGAGCTTATGCCCGCAATGTGGTTTTGCGTTCTACCATGGTGATGAATGGACGTGGAGAATTCAGGGTGACGGCAGTAGGCGATGCTACTGAAATAGGCAAGGTGGCGGCCAAGTCGACCGAGCAGACGGCAGTGAAGACTCCTCTCTATGTACAGTTGGACAAGTTGGCTACTATGATTTCCAAGGTGGGCTCAATAGTTTCGGTAGCCGCTTTTGTACTGTTTCTCGGTCATGACATCCTGACCAATCCTGTATGGGGAGGCAAGGATTATCTTTATATGGCCGACCTTGTGTTGGAGTATTTCATGATGGCCGTCACACTGATAGTGATGGCTGTGCCAGAAGGTTTGCCTATGGCCGTCACACTCTCCTTGGCTCTCAATATGCGAAGAATGCTCAAGTCGAACAATCTTGTGCGCAAGCTTCATGCCTGTGAGACGATGGGAGCTGTCACCGTGATTTGTACCGACAAAACAGGTACGCTGACGCAGAACCAGATGCAGGTGGACACCCTCTTGCTGAAACAGGGAAGCGAACATTTGCTCCACTTGGCGATAGCCGTCAACACCACTGCCGAACTGGACAACGACCGAGGTATAGGCAATCCTACCGAGTCGGCATTGCTGCTATGGCTCAAAGCTAAGGGGCACGACTATGCCGAGTTGCGCAAACAGTGCACCGTGGTGAGCCAGCAACCATTCTCGACCGAGCGAAAGTATATGTCCACCCGTGTTCTTGCAGAAGGCACACAGTATCTCTTTGTGAAGGGAGCTCCCGAGATTGTGCTGGCAAAGTGCGACTTGGACGATAAGGAAAAGCAAAAAGCACAGGAAGAGCTTGCTGGCTTCCAGCGCAAGGCGATGCGTACATTAGCCTTTGCCTATCAGAAGGCAGAAGACGGTAAGATGACCTTGCAGGCTGTCGTTGCCATTACCGATCCTCTGCGCAAGGAGGTTCCCGCAGCAGTGCAGGAGTGCAGAAAGGCTGGTATAGAAGTCAAGATGGTGACGGGCGACACGGCAGCTACGGCTTTCGAGATAGGCAAGCAGATAGGCATCTTCGAGGAAGACAATACAAGCATAGGGGCCGATGGCGAGATGACTCCGCTTGAGGAACAGATGATAACGGGCGAACAGTGGGAGGCTCTCTCGGATGAGGAAGCCTATAAACGCGCACAAAATATCCGTGTGATGAGCCGTGCCCGTCCTACAGACAAACAGCGATTGGTGGCCATGCTTCAGAAACATGGCGAGGTGGTGGCGGTAACAGGCGATGGAACCAATGATGCCCCGGCGCTCCACTATGCTCATGTCGGGCTTTCGTTAGGCTCGGGCACATCGGTAGCCAAGGAAGCTTCGGATATGACCTTGCTCGACGATTCGTTCAAGTCGATAGCCAATGCCGTGATGTGGGGACGCTCGCTTTACCGCAACCTTCAGCGTTTCCTCTTTTTCCAGTTGGTGGTCAATGTGGCAGCCTTGCTCCTGGTGCTTGGCGGTTCGATCATAGGCACCGAAATGCCCCTTACCGTTACTCAGATATTGTGGGTCAACCTGATAATGGACACCTTTGCAGCCTTGGCTTTAGCCTCCTTGCCTCCTTCGCACGAGGTGATGAAGGAAAAGCCCCGCAAGGCTTCCGACTTTATTATTTCCCGCAGCATGGGTGCAGGAATCCTTTTCTGTGGCATCAGTTTCTTTGTCGTGATGTTTGCTTTCCTGGTATATTGTGAGCGTCGCGGCAGGGGAGGAGTCGATACGCACGAACTGACATGGTTCTTTACCACGTTTGTGATGCTGCAGTTCTGGAATCTCTTCAATGCCAAGGCTTTGGGCAGCAACAGGTCTGCATTCCGTCACTTCCTCCAGGATAAGGGCATGCAGTTGGTGCTTCTGCTGGTCTTGGCAGGTCAGTGGCTCATCGTTACTTTCGGTGGTGAAATGTTCCGCACCCAGCCTCTCTCGCTTAAAGAGTGGGCAATCATTATTGGCTCAACCTCGCTCGTTCTTTGGGCAGGCGAACTGTATCGTGCTGTGAGGCGAGCAATGTGTCATCAGGAGGAATAAAGACAGGAAAACAAGATGAAAACAGTATATTATACTATTCAGGACGGATGTAGGCTGAAAGACGGTACTGCCATCAAGTCTTTGAAGCCCTGTGTGGCCACTATCGGCTTTTTCGACGGAGTGCACAGAGGACACCAGTATCTCATACGTCAGCTGGTGGAGAAAGCCCACAGCCAGGGACTTGAGGCAACGGTCATCACCTTCGACGAGCATCCGCGCAAGGTGTTACAGAGCGACTATCAGCCAGAGTCGTTGAGTACACTCGACTCTAAGTTGCTTCTCCTCTCCCGCACCGATATAGACAATGTGGTGGTGCTGCATTTCGATAAAGAGATGGCATCGCTTTCTGCTAAGGAGTTTATGAGCAAGGTGCTGTGTAATCAGTTGAGCGTGAAATCACTCTTTATCGGTTACGACCATCGCTTCGGTCGCAACCGTGAGGAAACCTTCGATGATTATGTGCGCTATGGACGTGAGATGAACATGGAGGTAGTTCGCAATAACGCATTCCAGCTCGACGGCATCAATGTGTCCTCTTCGGTCATCCGTTCCTTTCTGCGCGAAGGCGAGGTGGAGCTTGCCAATATGTGCTTGGGCTATCCTTATACCATCGTAGGCAAGGTGGTGAATGGCTTTCGTGAGGGTCGCAAATTAGGCTTCCCTACTGCCAACATAGACATCTCCCATTTGTGTCAAATGATTCCTGCCGCCGGTGTCTATGCCGTCAAGGTAAGGCTGGAACAGGGGATGGAAATGAAGTGGGGCATGATGAATATAGGCACGCGTCCTACCTTCGGCGGAAAGCGCACTACGATCGAGACACATATCTTCCATTTTGATGGCGACATTTATGGTCAGTTGCTGTTGGTGAGCTTTGTGCACCGCATCAGGGGCGAACGTAAGTTCGAGTCGCCTGAGGAACTTGCAGAGCAACTTCGTGAAGACGAGGAAACCGTTGTGGCGCTGTTGCAGAAAGATAAAGAGAACGAATAGAAACAAATTTAAATAAACAGATACAAACGATGAAAGAGGTAAAGAAAGGTGTTATGGATATTCTGCTGTATGGCATTGTGTTTGTCGTAGTACAGCTTATAGTTTCATTCTTGGGAATGCTTGTCTGGTCATTTGTTCAGCACGAGGAACTGGCAGATGTGCGAACAGCCATGCTTTCGGGGCACAATCCCGTGCTGCTTGCCCTTACCTCGGTGTTCAGCAGTGTGATTACCCTGGTCGTTTTTCTGAAGACCAAGTGGACTCCCATCTCTCGCAACTATCTGTTGTCCAAACCTTGGCTCACTCTTCTTTGGGTAGCTTTGTTTGCTTTGGGTGCCATGATTCCACTTGAGTTTGTGTATGAGCAAATCGGACTGGAAATGGACGAGACCACAGGCCGCATATTCGAAGGGCTGCTCAAAGAGCCCTGGGGGTATGTGGCTGTAGGCATCCTGGCACCATTGACCGAGGAGGTTGTCTTCCGTGGCGCCATCCTCCGTACCTTGCTGGGTATGATGAGCAAGCGCAACCATTGGGTTGCCATCATGATTTCGGCTGCCATTTTTGGTGCTGTGCATGGCAATGCAGCCCAGTTTGTCAATGCCCTGTTCATGGGTCTTCTCTTAGGATGGATGTACTATCGCACCCGTAGCCTTGTGCCAGGCATCCTGCTGCATTGGGTCAACAACACGATGGCTTATATCCTGACCAACCTTCTTCCTCAGACCGACGGCAAGCTTATCGACCTCTTCCATGGTGATGAGAAGACGGTATATTATGCCGTAGGCTTCTCCTTGTGCATTCTCATACCGAGTTTCCTGCAGTTGGTTGCGAGATTTAGAAAAGCTTAAAAAATGTCTTTTAGGGCATTAATACTTTAAAACCAGCAAATAATGACAAAGTCTTTAACCTTCATATTATTGTCTTTCCATACCTTGTGTTGCATGGGTGGAAACACAATTACGACAGCTAAGCAACCGACTCTTGATGACTTGGATAAAGTGATCAGCGCCAGTAAGGAATATACCAAAAAGTATGAGCAAGAGGTTGGTATGCTTAAGATTAAGTATGTTCATGCAAAAAGTGCGCAAGATAAGTTGGCTGCTTCTCGTGATTTGTTTACTAAATACAAGTCTTTTAAGTTAGATTCTGCATATGCTTATGCTGAACGAAAGTTGTATTATGCCAAGATTCTTCATAATTACGAGGATAGTGTCTATTCAGAATTGGATATTGCTGATATTTTTAATAAGACGGGCAATTATGTGGAGTCGTATAAGATTTTGTCTGGGTTGGAACATAAACCGATGTCTGTCGATATGCGTAAGTATTATTTTAGTTTGTATGGAAATCTTTACGAAGGTCTTCGTGAAACTTCCATTACGGCTTATCAGCGTACGGAGAATGAGCGGAGAAGGATTATGTTTCGGGATTCGTTGAAAAACATGAAGGATAAGCAGTCTGATTGGGATAAGGCAGAGTTTCTTCGCAGTCAGAATAAATACACTGATGCGTTGCATTGTCTTTTTGATTCTTACAAGAATTTGTCCTACGAAGATCGTGATATGGGATATGTGGCTTTTTCCATTTCTGATATTTATCGCCAAATTAATGAGGTAGATAAAGAAAAGCAATATCTGATTATTTCTGCTATAGCAGACTTGAAGAATAATGTGAAAGAATATATATCCTTGCGGCGTTTGGCTATTTTGCTTTATGAAGAAGGAGATGTGAAGCGTGCTTATCGTTATATGCGAAAGTCTATGGAGGATGCGACTTTTTGTAATGCACGTCTTCGTATCATAGAGATATCTGATGCCTTGCCGATTATCGACAAGGCCTATGAGTCGATGCAGAAAACAGAGCAAAAGAATATTCTCTATGGTTTTTCTTTAGTAAGTATATTGGTTGTAATGCTCTGTTTTATGATGTATTTTACACGGAAGCAATTAAAGAAGATAGCGCAGGCTCGTCGTGCTTTGGAAACTTCAAATAAAAGTCTGAATGATATGAATTTACAGTTGAATTCCCTGAATTCTCAGCTTTCTTTGGCTAATGGCAAATTGAATGAGACTAACGCAACTTTGCAAGATACAAATCTTTCACTTTTTGAGAGTAATAGAATCAAGAACATCTATATCATGGAGTTTATGAATAAATGTTCGGCTTATATTGATAAGTTGGAAGATTATCGCCGTTCTCTCAATAAACTTGCTGTTGCGGGAAAAATTCAGGAACTTTATAAGCAACTTAAATCAAATGCGCTTGTAGAACAAGAGATAGAGGAGTTCTTTGAAGACTTTGACCGTATTTTCCTTAAAATTTTCCCTGACTTTGTTATTTCTTTCAATGGCTTGATGAAGCAAGAGGAGTTGATAGAACCAAAGAAACCTGGTAGATTGAATACGGAATTGAGAATCTATGCCTTGATGCGTCTTGGTATTGGTGAGAATGAGAAGATTGCTGCATTTTTGAGATGCTCTCGGCAAACGGTGTATTCATACCGTTCACGTATAAGATTGCGTTCGCTTTTTCCTGATGATTTTGAAGAACGAGTAGTCAAAATTGATTAAATTATCTTTAAATTTTACCTAAAAGCCATTGTATATGCTTTGTATTTTTCTGTTGTACATATTTTTATAACACATTGATTATTAGCGCTTATATAAGTTTTTGTGTTTGTATTTTTAGTGAATGGCGTTATAACATATTAATAAAAGTCCTATCTTTGCAATCGTAAAAGCCAAAATCTACTTTTTTAATAGAGTGGTTAGACTTCTTTTAGAAATGAAATATTAATATCTAAAAATAATTATAACCTATTTATTAACATGAATGTAAGACAGACATTTTTATGCTCGTTATTGCTGATGCCTGGTGTAGGTGCTGGCGTAACTACCATATCTGCTGCATTGCCTAATGTTGTTCAGCAGCAACAAAAAGGCATTAAGGCAAGTGGTACAGTTGTTGATAATGAGAACAATCCTTTGATAGGTGCAACAGTCACTGTTAAGGGAACCAAGACGATTGCTATTACTGATATGGATGGACACTTCTATATCGATGTACCAAACAAAAACAGTGTCTTGGTTTTTAACTATCTCGGTTTTAAGCCTCAAGAGGTAAAGGTAGGATCTGATATTAACTTTAATATCCAGTTGAAAGAAGATGCGGTAAGTACCGATGAGGTTGTTGTCGTAGGTTATGGTAATCAGAAAAAGCTTTCGGTCATTGGCTCTATTCAGACAATTGACCCAGGAAATCTCCAGATGGGTTCTTCTCGTTCAATGAGTAACAACTTAGCTGGTCAATTGGCTGGTGTTATCGCATATCAGCCTTCTGGTGAACCGGGTTATGACAACTCGCAGTTCTGGATTCGAGGCATTTCAACTTTTGGTGCAGGCGGTAGTTCTCCATTAGTATTGGTAGATGGTGTAGAGCGTAGTTTGAACGATATAGATCCTGCAGAAATCGAGTCGTTCTCGGTATTGAAGGATGCTTCTGCAAGTGCCATGTATGGTGTACGTGGTGCTAATGGTGTCATTATCATCAATACCAAGCGTGGCTCTGTTGCTAAGCCTTCTATTGACTTCAGATTTGAGCAGGCTATTACGAAACCGACCAAACTGCCCGAATTTATCGGCGCAGCTGAATATATGACGTTACTTAATAATTTATGTTCTGATCCCAGTAAGAGAATGTTTACCAAGGATCAAATCATGAAAACATATACAGGTTACGATAAAGATCTTTATCCTGATGTAGACTGGATAGATGCTATTACTAAGGACTATGCCACTTCTACCCGAGGTAACATGACAGTCTCTGGAGGAACTAATATATTAAGGTATTCATTGACAGCTTCTGTCTATCACGAGACTGGCATTATGGAGACAGATGATACTTTGCCTTATGATACAGGGTCAAAACTGACACGCTTTAATATGCGTGCCAATGTTGATCTCGATTTGACTAAAACCACCTTGCTTCGTTTCAATGTGGGTGGATATCTGCAGAACTTGCGCAAGTCGAAAAGTGGTACCGACGATGTGTTTACTCATGCATTCGAAACCCCACCATTTGTACATCCTGCCATTTATTCAGATGGTACTATCCCTATTGCCAGTGCCAATCGTTTCAATCCTTGGGCAGAGAGTACACAGCAGGGCTATTATAGAGGAACACGAAGTAAGTTGGAGTCTCTCTTCCAGTTGGAACAAAACCTGAAAATGATTACACCTGGTTTGAAGTTCAAGGCAACTTTTGCATTTGATACCTATAACGAGAACTTTGTAACTCGTGGAAAGACCCCAACCTATTATGGTGTGGCTAAGTCGCGAGGTGATGAGGGTGAGCTGATTCATGGTGTACTTTCTTATGGTAGCGAGTTCTTAGGGCATAGCTCCAATGCAAATTATGGTAATAACAGTACTTATTTAGAGTTCTCCTTAGGCTATAATCATACTTTTGCCAAGAAGCATGCCGTAGATGCCCTCTTCCTTTACAACCAGCGTTCTTACGATTGGGGTGATATCCAGCCTAAGCGTTCACAAGGTATAGCGGGTCGTCTTTCTTATACATTCGACCGTCGTTATGTGGGTGAGTTCAACTTCGGTTACAATGGTAGTGAGAATTTTGCCAAAGGCCATCGCTTCGGTTTCTTCCCATCTCTTGCCTTAGGTTGGATTATTTCTGAGGAAAAGTTTATGAGAAACAGTGCTGATTGGCTGACTCTCTTGAAGTTGAAAGGCTCTATAGGTAAAGTCGGTAATGATGATATCGGAGGACGCCGCTTCGCTTATATTACCACTATTAACACAGGAGCTTCTGGCTATCATTTTGGTTATGCTGGTGATTATTGGCGTGAAGGATATTCTGAGGGTGAGGTAGGTGTTAACAATTTGACATGGGAAACCTCTACAAAGACCAATGTTGGTATAGAGTTGGGACTTTGGAATGAGTTTAACCTCCAGTTTGACTACTTCTATGAGCATCGTACCAACATATTCATGCAGCGTAAGACTATTCCTACACAGGCAGGTTTCTTGAGTAACCCCTATGCCAACTATGGCGTCGTAGACAACAGTGGTGTGGATGGTACTATTACTTGGAATCACAAGTTTGGCAAGGATTTGCGAGTAGCTTTAAGAGCAAATTTCACCTATGCCAAGAATGAAGTCAAGGAGTATGATGAACCAGAGTCAGTAAAGGGTACTTATCGTTCATTAACAGGTCGTTCTATTGGTACACTTTGGGGACTTCAGGCAGAACGTCTCTATACAGACGAAGATTTTGAAAATGGTAAGTTGAAGGCAGGTATTCCTACACCAAATATAGGCTCTGTAGTTCGACCTGGTGACATCAAATATCGTGATATGAACGATGATGGTGTTATCGATGCCAAGGATGAGGGATATATAGGTGGAACAACGACTCCAAGAATTGTTTATGGTTTTGGTGGTAATGTTGAATACAAGAACTTTGACTTTAGTTTCTTCTTCCAGGGAACAGGACAGAGCTATCGTGTTATAGGAGGTACTCAGTACTTTATTCCAGGAAGTGGTCAAGGAGTTATGGGAAATGTTTATGCAAACTATAAGGATTGCTGGACTGAGGAAAATCCGTCACAAGATGTGTTCTGGCCACGTTTGTCGGAAAGCACTAACCCCAATAACAATTATGCCTCAACATGGTGGAAGAAAGACATGAGCTTCTTGCGTCTCAAGTCAATTGAACTGGGTTACACTTTGCCAAGAAGCATTACTAAGGCAATTTATTCCAACAATATCCGCTTCTTTGTTAGTGGTAATAACTTGTTCTATATTTCTAAGTTCAAATTGTGGGATCCAGAGCTTGATACAACCGATGGACTAAAATATCCATCCATGCGCTCTGTAATGTTTGGGTTCCAGTTGAATTTTTGATTAGTAATAAATAATAAAAGACAAAAACAATGAGAAAGACATTATATATTGTGACAATGGTATTAGGCATGTTCGGATTCTCGTCTTGTTCTGATTATTTGGACAAGGAGAGTGACACCGAACTTGACTTGAAGATGGTCTTTGAGGACAAGACCCGTACCGAGGGCTGGCTTGCCAATGTCTATTCTGGAATTCCTGACCCATATCTTGGCTATTTGCAGTATGAGGGTTGGGAGATTTTAGGTGACGACATGACACCGTCAGAGCGTTATCGCCAATTCCCTGGTTGGAATGTCATTCCTTTTATCTTGGGTGAGTGGACTACCAACAGCAACTGGGATGGCAACTTCTGGGCCAATTTTCCACAGCGTATTCGTGAGGCAAACATTTTTATCCAAAATGTACATGCTTTGAACGAACAGGGCATAACCCCAACGGAGGTGGAGTACATGAAAGCTGAATGTCGCTTCTTGAAGGCATATTACTATGCTCTGCTTGCCAATACATACGGTGGTATTCCTTTTGCACCTGACGAAATCACACCATCCAACTTCAACTTGAGTGATCTGATGATTGGTCAGACACCTTATGACCAAGTAATTGATTGGTGTGATAAGGAATTGCAGGCCGCTTCTAAGATATTGCCTGCCAAATATACAGAGGCTCGCAAGTATGGCCGTGCTACCAGTGTTATGTGTCTGGCTGTAAGGGCGCGTATGTTGCTCTATGCTGCAAGCCCATTGGTTAATGGTAATACTGACTATGCCAACTACAAGAACGACAAGGGAGAAAACATTATAAACCAGACTTACGATGCCAGCAAATGGAGAAAGGCTGCCGATGCTTGCAAAGAGTTGATTACAGAGGCAGAGTCTGCTGGTTATAAATTGTATGAGGTGAAAATGTCAGATGGCAAGATAGACCCGTTTATGTCTTATCAGGATATGATGTTTAAGCGTTTCGATGAGGGTAATACCGAAATTCTGTTTGCTCGTCCTGGTGGATGTAATTATTCTTATTATGAGGGGCTTGCAACGCCTTTGCGTAGCAGCGGTAATGGAGGTCTGGGTGTAACACAGTCTTTGGTAGATGCGTTCTCAATGGAGAATGGTCTTCCTATTACCGATCCTGCATCTAATTATAAGGAAGAAGGTTTTTCTGATGCCGACGAACAGCGCGACAATACCGACTGGGCCTCTATTTGTAATGGAGGTTCCATCACCCGCAAGGGTACTTATAATATGTATTGCCATCGTGAACCTCGTTTTTATATTTGCGTAAACTTCAACAATGGTTATTTCAATCAGGAAGATCGTGTTTATAATATGTTCAGAGGTGATGGAACAGAGACCGACAACAACGGAACTCATGATGCTCCTCAGAACGGGTACTTCGCAAAAAAGAAAATTTACTATAAGGATAATGTAAAACAAGGTAGTTATCAGTATCGCCCTGGAATACTTTACCGTTTGGGAGAGGCTTACCTTAACTATGCTGAGGCTCTCAATGAGTGTGATCCGGGCAATGAGGAAATCCTGACATACCTCAATAAGATTCGTGAGCGTGCAGGTGTTCGCCAGTATACCACAGGTAATACAGATGACAACTACATACATGTCAATCTCAATAATCAGTCTGAGATGAGAAATCTGATTCATGCAGAGCGTCGCGTAGAACTTAATTGTGAGGGACTGCGCTATGATGACTTACGACGCTGGAAGGAAGCTGAGAAGGTGCTTACTGGTCCTTTCTATGGAATGAATGCTTATGGACGTGATGCTGCAAGTTTTTATAAGCGTACAGTTTATCAGACACGTGTTTACAAAAAGGCATTCTATTGGTTCCCAATTCACCAGGATGAGATGGACAAAAATGCCAAGTTGAAGCAGGCTCCATATTGGAATTAAACATAACAAACCATCATTTAGAAGATATTTATCATGAAGAAATTCATTTTATTCATACTTGTCGCCATTCCTTTGTTTTTGGCAAGCTGTAGTAGTGATGATATTCGGTTCTCCATTCCAGGAGTGGACGATCAGATGCACCTTGCTGCTTCTGAGGAATCGGTGACCCTTGAGCAGGATAAGGGAGAAGAGACTGCTATTACCTTTACATGGGGCGAAGCTCAAGACCGTGGTGAGGGTACTAAAATAAATTATTATTTCAAGATGGATCTCGAGGGTAACAACTTTGAGAATTCCATCAGTAAAATTTATATTCCCGAGGGACAGAATTCCGTTAGTTTCACTCATAAGCAACTTAATTCATATTTGAAGATGTGGGGAGTTTCTACTGGTACAACTGCTGTTGTTGAAGGAGAGATTATCGCAGAAGTAACTGGTGCAGACCATTACATGAAGCCTGAGATATCTACAACAACGGTCAATGTGACAGGTTATGAGATTCAACCGCGTAATCTTTACATATTCAAGGCTGATGCCACAGAAGGTGAGGGTGTTTTAATGGAAGAGGTTCTTTCTGAAACAAAGTACAGTTATGCTGGTGCATTGTTGGCTGGTGATTACAAGATTGCAGTAGATGCTGAGAGCGATGCTGTTCTAACTTTCCATGTGGAAAAAGACGGTTTCTGTGTTGTAAATGCAGATCTTTCAACAGGCGAGCAACCTACAATTACTTATCCTACTCCTGAGATAGACAAACTTTATATGGTTGGTAATGCTTGTGCGGCAGGATGGAATATTGGTGCCTCTTTGGAAATGACACAAGATCCTGTCAATAAGTTCTTATTTACATGGATTGGTCAGCTTTCTGCAGGTGAGTTGAAATTCCCATTGGATACCCCAAGTGATTGGAACTGCGATTTTATTATGGCTGCTTCCGAGAACCAGTCTATTACTGACTCACGAGCTGTCAAGAGAACCAGTCCTGATACCAAGTGGCAGGTCCTTTCTGGCGAAGCGGGTAAATATAAGGTTACAGTTGATACATATCACATGACTGTTACCTTTGAAAAGCAGAAAGAAGCAGAGGTACCTTCAGATCTCCCGATCAAGAATATTTGGATTTGGGGCAGTGCCACTTCTAATGGATGGAACTATCCGTTCCTGTTGCCTTTGGAGTATGATACAAATGCAGCCAAGGGAACTTTCGTCATTGAAACAACCTTGACAGAGGGCGAACTGAAGTTTGGATTGGAGAATGATCCAAACAAGGGTGTCAATATTGAGTGGCTTCGTCCTTTGAGTAAGGATGTTACAAATGATCTTGCACCGCTCTCTGCTTCAGATTTACAAGTACTTGGTCAAAGTCCTGACTATAAGTGGAAGGTTGAGGCTTCACAAGCTGGTAACTACAAGATTAGCATCAATGTCATTGACATGAAGGTTAAGTTTGAAAAAAAATAATAATAAGTAGAATCATATATGAAAAAGATAGTTTTATCAATTGTCGCAGTAATGTTATCTTTTATGATAATGGGATGTAGCGATTACTCGATAAATGGAGGTAGCTTCAATACAGGTTGGACTCCAGAAGATATCCCAGACGATCCTGTAACTCCTACACCTACTCCAGAGACAGCCGAGAAAGCACCTCTTTATTGGACGGTGTATGAGTATGGTCGTTTGGCAGAGAAGAACGGAACGGACTGCAATATGCCCAAAGAGGTTTGGCAGAAAAATATCGACTGGGTGGCTGAGAATCTTTTGCCATATGGTTACGATATGATTTGTACTGATGGCTTCATGGCTATGTTGGGCGATGATAATGCTGGGCATCCTTACATGACCTCATATGCTCATATTCCATTGACCGAACTTATTCAGATGTGTAAGGACAAAGGTTTAAAGTTGGGCATCTACGACAACCCCCTTTGGGTGCATGGCTCTTTAGATTGTCCTATCGAGGGAACAAAGTATACTGTACGTAATTTGCTTTATGAGCAGGGTAAGGATCAAGTGAAGAATCCTGATGCTGACGGCGACATCTTTACATGGATCGTTCCCAGCCACAAAGGTGGTAAGGAATACATCGACGGCTTCTTCAAATATTATAAGAGTATTGGTGTTGATTTCATCCGTATGGACTTTATGTGTCTCTTTGAAGATGGTATTCGTGGAGGTGGCACTAAGGGTGAAGGCCGTGGCTATGGTAGTGCGGAGTATCGTTTGGCTTTGCAGTATATCGCTGAGGCAGCCCAAAAGTATGGTGTGTTTACTTCTATCGTGATGCCTAATATGAAAGATCATGGTCAGTACGAAGCTCAGTATGGCAATATGGTTCGCATTGTGGATGACGCCTGCGAAGGTGGATGGGATCACTTGTCAAGCCGTTGGCGCGGTGCGCAGTATATTAAGGTAGATCAGTGGCCTGCAGCCAACAACCAGTTTGATGGCTTTACTTATTGGTCTGATATTACTGGTCGTGGCAAGGTTATTGCCGATGGAGACTTCCAACTCATGCGTCGTTTCAATTCTGATGATGAGCGTCGGTCTTGTATCACTCTGCAACTTATGGCTGGTGGTCCTATTGCCGTAGCTGATGAGTATAATACTATTGGTTATGAGTCGGGTGAGAATAGTTATAGCGAGAGTTTTTATAGTGCAGCAAGAGCTGCCCACAATGTAAGTTTCTACCAGAACGAAGAAGTGTTGGAACTCAATAAGGATAAGTTTGTAGGAAAGCCTTTGAGTAACAATATATCTACAACAAGAAATGGCGCGGGTATAGAGATTGCTGAAGATGCTAACAGCCAAGTATGGTATGGTCAGATGAGCAATGGCGATTACATTGTGGCTCTCTTCAACCGTGAGAATATAGAACAGGAACGCGGTGTAGAACTCTCAGCCCTGGGTATTTCGGGTAGTATGAAAGTGAGAGATCTTTGGACACATACCGATGAAGGTGAGGTAACTAAGGTTTCTGCGAAATTGGCTCCTCATGCCTGCAAGGTTGTTCGCTTGAGCAAGCCTGAATAATTTTTGTTATCTGAAAATTAAATATTAGAAAGAACATGAAACGTATCTTAAAATCAATCAGCTATATGGCAGTGATGGCTACTGCTGTTGCAACATTTTCTTCTTGCGAGGATGAGTTGCCTGACCCAATAGTAAAGCCACGGACTGCTGTTACCATCCAAACCGATTGGGGCTCTTGCGGTTTGAATAATGCCCCAAATTCTTATTTCTTGAGCATAAATGATGAGGTAAGCACGGTGAGTGGTAACACCCAGCAGCTTACTTTGAAGAGTAATAATGATTATACATTCAGATGCTATAATGGCGCCAGTCATATTACAGTTGCTGAGGCAAGAGCTACTGTAGATGCTTCCACCTTTATGGTAAACGATGCAAATGCCATCAACGGCAATCCTGATGCGTTCTGTTATGGTGTAGCTACCGAGACAGACTTGACGGGTGATAGCCAGAGTTACACTATAGCTATGAAGCGTCTTACGCGTAAACTCACATTGACTACGCCCGATTTAGCAGCTAAGAATGCCGAAGGTAAAGATTTATCTGTACAGGGAGGTTATGTAATCCTTACTGGCGCCTACTCAAGCTACAATATGGTTTCAGGTGTAGCCAATACTCCTGTTTCTGCTGTATCTGAGGTTACAGTCAATGCAGAGGATAAGAGTATAGTAGCTCCATTCAATCTCTTTGGATTGGATTTGGATGGTGATATAACCCTTTCATATGTACTCTCTATGTCGGATGGCACTACTCTTAAGGGTTCTGCTGACGTTAAGGATGCTTTGGTAAACTTTAATGATGGTAGTATCGAGGATGTCAATATCAATGTAGAGAATGCTGAATTTGAAGATCCAACCTTTAATTTCCCATATAATTCTATCTATGCATGGGGTAGTGCAACATCTGCAGGCTGGGATTGGAATGACAAGGCTATCGAACTGACTAAGGTAAATATATATACTTATTCTGCTGAAATGGAATTGAAGGCAGGCGAACTTAAATTTATGCTTGGTGGTCGTAACTGGGATGGAGTGCAGGCTTGGTTGATGGCGGCTACTCCTGGAGCTTCACTTTCTGAAACAGCTGCCGAGGTTGTCAGTCGTGCAGATGGTGATGCACACGACTATAAGTGGAGTGTGAGTGCTGTTGAAGCTGGCAAATACCATATAGTTATCAATCTGAAGAAGATGACGATGACTGCAACTAAGATAGATTAACGTATTTAAAATAACCAAACTTGAATAAAGCTATAAATATGAAGAAACATATAATATCCCTCTCCGGGCGAGAAGGACTGTTGAGTATTTTGCTCTTAAGTTTAATGATGATGCTTCCTGCATGGCTTTCTGCTCAAACTGTAAAATCTCCAGATGGCAATCTCAGTGTTACTTTCTCGCTCAATGACAAAGGAACCCCGGTCTATCAAGTAGATTACAAAGGCAAGACTGTCATTAACCCAAGTACATTGGGCATTGAGTTGGCAGAGGAAAACTCTTTGATGGACATGTTCCGTATCAATAAGGTGACCACTTCCACATTTGATGAAAAATGGCAGCCTGTATGGGGTGAGGAGAAAGAAATCCGTAACCATTATAATGAACTTTTCATTGAAATGGAAAAGCCTTCTAATGGTAGATACATGAACCTTCGTTTCCGCGTATATAATGATGGCGTCGGCTTTCGTTATGAGTTCCCCCAGCAGAAGTATTTGCCTTACTTTGTAGTGAAGGCAGAACATACTCAATTTGCCATGACGGGTGACCACAAGGCCTGGTGGATTCCTGGTGACTATGATACGCAGGAGTATGATTATACGGAGTCTAAACTCTCAGAAATTAGAGGTTTGCTGCAGAGTGCTATTTGCAGTAATGCTTCCCAGACAATCTTCTCGCCTACAGGTGTGCAGACTTCGCTTCAGATGAAGACAGCAGATGGTATTTATCTCAATATTCATGAGGCGGCTTTGGTGGATTACTCATGTATGCATTTGAACTTGGATGATAAGAACTTTATTTTCGAGTCACAACTCACCCCCGATGCTCAAGGCAACATGGCACATATGCAGACTCCATGCTCTACTCCTTGGCGTACTATCATGGTGGTAGATGATGCCCGTAAGATTCTTGCTTCTCGTTTGATACTCAATCTCAATGAACCCTGCAAATATACCGATACATCTTGGATAAAGCCAGTAAAGTACATCGGGGTATGGTGGGAGATGATAGGTGGTGGCAAGCAGTGGTCTTATACTAATGATCTTCCTTCTGTTCGTCTTGGTGTTACCGATTACAGTAAATGCACCCCCCATGGACAACATCCTGCCAATACTCAGAATGTAAAGAAGTATATAGATTTTGCTGCCAAAAACGGATTCTCTCAGGTACTGGTAGAGGGCTGGAACATTGGTTGGGAAGACTGGTTTGGTCATAGCAAAGATTATGTCTTTGACTTTCAAACTCCTTATCCCGACTTCGACCTTAAAGGACTTAACGATTATGCTCATTCCAAGGGCGTTCGTCTGATGATGCACCACGAGACTTCGGCTTCTGTTCGTAATTACGAGCGCCATCTTGAGGCAGCATACAACTTGATGAACAAATATGGATACAATTCTGTAAAGAGTGGTTATGTGGGCAACATTATTCCACGTGGCGAGCATCACTACGGACAGTGGCTCAATAATCACTACCTCTATTGCGTTACCGAGGCGGCCAAACACCACATCATGGTAAATGCACACGAGGCTGTTCGCCCTACAGGTCTTTGCCGTACCTATCCTAATCTCATTGGAAACGAGTCGGCTCGTGGTACAGAGTATGAATCATTTGCGGGTAATAAGGCTTTCCATACTACGGTATTGCCTTTTACTCGTTTACAGGGTGGTCCAATGGACTATACTCCAGGTATATTGGAGGGTGACATGAATAAGATAGACCCTAACAAGCATCATCACATCAACTCAACTTTGGCTCGTCAGTTGGCATTGTATGTTACTATGTACAGCCCATTGCAGATGGCTGCAGATATACCTGAGAACTACGAGAAGTATGCAGATGCTTTCCAGTTTATCAAGGACGTTGCTATAGACTGGGATGAGAGCCGTTATTTGGAGGCTGAGCCTGGTCAGTATGTTACGGTTGCCCGTAGAGCTAAGGGTACAGGCAATTGGTTTGTAGGTTGTACGGTAGGTGAGACAGCTCATCAGTCTAACCTCAAACTCGATTTTCTAACTCCAGGAAAGAAATATGTAGCTACCATCTATGCCGATGGCAAGAATGCAAGCTACAAGGCAAACCAGCAGTCATACGTTATCACTAAGCGCGTGGTGACCAACAAAACTTCTCTTAAGTTGAACGCGGGTGCAGGTGGTGGTTATGCCATCAGTATCTTCGAGAAATAATTAATTTGTTAAAATATAGTCTCCCCATGTTGATACTTTTGTTTAACATGTGGAGACTTTTTATTTCTTTAAATGATGAGAAAAACGTTTTTTTTACACTTTGTTTCTAAGTATCTACTTTCTTTTGCTCTTTCGTTGTTGGTTGTATACAGCTCTGCCGACAATATATCTTCACGGCTTACGGTGGATATGACTACTGATAAGGCTTGTTATATACCAGGACAGTCTGTAGTATTTGTATTAAGTGGCAATGTTCCTGCTAATACGATGGTGCGTTACAGGCATGGTTCTGCCATTTTGGAGACCCATAAATTGTCTGAAGTGATGAGCAATAATAAGTGGTCTTGGACTCCCCCAATGACCGATTATCAAGGTTATTTGGTAGAAGTCTATACAGAAACCAATGACCAATCTACCATTTTGGGCACGGTAGCCGTTGATGTGTCAAGTGACTGGAAACGTTTTCCTCGTTATGGCTTTATTGCCGATTTTGACAATGCTGGTGGAAGCATAGACAAGAATGCTAATATTAAGAACGAGATGGCTTATCTTAACAGGCTTCATATCAATGGAGTTCAGTTCCAAGACTGGCAGTGGATGCATCACAAACCAGTTAAATTGGATGCCCATGGCTCACTCATACCTTGGTATCAGGATATCAGCAACCGTTGGGTTGGTGTAGAATTTGTCAAGAACTACATAGCAGAGCAGCATAAGTATGGTATGAAGTCTATCTTTTATAACCTTTGTTTCGGTGCATGGAAGAATGCTGAGAATGATGGAGTAAAAACCGACTGGGCTCTGTTGAAAAAAGATGGATCGGGCAATTTTTATCAAGACTATCACGGTTTGCCCAGTTCTTGGGCAAGTAATATTTATCTGCAAGTACCTGGTAATATGGATTGGCAACAGTATATGGCAGAAAGGAATACAGAAATATACAGCCATTTTGATTTTGATGGTTTCCAGATAGATCAGTTGGGCTATCGTGGCGACGTATATGATGCCCGTCACAAAGTGGTAGATTTGCCTGCGAGTTATAAATCATTTATTCAAGCAATGAAGTCGGCTCACCCAGACAAAGATCTGATAATGAATGCGGTTTCTGGTTATGGAGCAGATAATATCGTCAGTAGCGACGTAGATTTCTGTTATAATGAAGTATGGGGTAATGACAATGGATATGGAGGTGTTTCCGAAGCCGATTTTGCCAATCTTTTGGGTATTATTCAGGTGAACGACAAGTATAGCGACCATCAACGGCAGACGGTTTTTGCGGCTTACATCAATTACGACAAAGCGGACAATGGAGGATCAGGGGACAAGATGGTGAATACTCCAGGAGTATTGCTTACCGATGCAGTGATAGCTGCCTTGGGTGGCTCTCATCTTGAGATGGGAGACCATATGCTTACCCGTGAGTATTTCCCTGCAGCACCATTGTCAATGAGTGATGCTCTTAAGACTGCTATGGTAAGATACTATGACTTTCAGACGGCTTATCAGAATTTTTTGAGAGGCACTACTTCCAAGGCCGCTTATTTGCCAAAGGTCAGCACTTCATCCAATTATTCAGTAAATGCTTGGCCCCCAAAGAGCTATTCTATCACTACTTTTGCTAAGAAGGTTGGAAACTGTGATGTACTTCATTTCTTGAATTTTCTCAATACAGACGATCTTTCCTGGCGTGATGTTTGGGGAACACGTACTTGTCCAGACAAGTATACTGGTATCCCCATAACAGTGACTGTCAATCGTAAGATAGATAAGGTTTGGGTGGCATCTCCGGATAGTCATGCTGGAGCAGTACAGGAGCTTGTTTTCACACAGAAAGGAGATGATGTTTCTTTTGTGCTTCCTTCTTTGGAATATTGGACTATGGTGGTGATGGAAGGTCCCAATGATGAGGACCATGTCTATATCACAGGAGAGGCAGTACAACTCGATGGGCATGATGCTTACGACTTGGCCTATGCTGTTCCTATGACAAACAAGGGGGAAGGCAAGGTTTACAAGACGACAACTTACCTAAAAGCTAATGAGTTGTTCAAGTTTACCAATGGTCGTGACTGGAGATACTGTAAGAGTTATTGTTCCGTGTATAAAGATTATCAGTTCAATTCTTTTGTCAGTCTTGCTCATATTACAACCTTAGGAGAGGATTTTAAGTTTATGGTTCCTGATGCAGGGTATTATGATATCACCATCGACTTAGAGAAGATGCGAGTTTATGTTACTAAGGCAGAACACTCGGGACTGTCTGCTATAATAGCCGATAAGTCTGCTTCTGGTGAGTTTGCTTCTTGGTATTCAGTGAGTGGAGTGCCTGTAGATAAGCCCCGGAAAGGGATATATGTAAATAGAGGAAAGAAAGTTTTATTTTAGTCTATATGTTCTATCGTCACTCTTTTTATGTTGATAATCCTTCTGTAAAGGTTATAAACGTTTGTATATAATTTGTATCTTTTAAGTTTGTTGTAACTATTAACAGGCTGAATATCAATAGGTATTGGCTTTTATTTGTTTGTATTTTTAATGAATGTCATCATAACTTATTAATAAAAAGACTATCTTTGCAATCGTTAATGTAAACAAATGCAATTAGTGTAAATAGTTAGACTTAATATTTTAAACCTATTTTTATAGTAAAATCATGACAATCAAACGATTTTTTGTTTTAGCTCTTGCATTGGTTGTTCCCTTTTTGATAGAGGCACAATCTTTAGTAAATGACCCAGTGGCATCAAGCAAAGCCATTGTCGTAAGTGGCAATGCGCGTTTTACAGTCTTGACTCCTGAGATGATACGTATTGAGTTTAGTGAAAATGCTCGATTTGAAGACCGTGCTACGTTTACTGTGCTCAACAGAAAGCTTGAAGTACCAACTTTTATAAAGTCAGAGGATGATACCTTTCTTTATATAGAGACATCTAATCTCAAGTTAAAGTATCGCAAGGGTACAGATCCTCGTACTGTACCTGCGTCAGCCAACAATCTGAAAGTTGAAGTCAACAATCATGGTGTATCTTCGGTTTGGTATCCAGGCAAACCTGACCCACAGAATCTGAAGGGTACCTGCCGAACACTGGATGGCTTGATGGGTGAAAGTAAGCGCAGTGAGATGGAGAATGGTTTGGTTTCTCGCTCAGGATGGGCAGTGATTGATGATGCTTGGACAGCTACGCGTTCCGATGGAGGAAGTTCTTATGCTCTCGTTTATAATAATGAGGTAGGGTATTCTTGGTGGGCACCTCGTGCTGACGAACATGCCATGGATACTTATCTTCTTGGTTATGGCGACAATTACAAAAAGGCAGTGTCCGATTATACTAAGATAGCAGGAAAAATTCCTTTGCCTCCCGATTATGTATTCGGATACTGGTATAGTAAGTATGCTTCTTATTCGGCACAGGATTATCGTAATATCATGGCAGACCTGAAAACAAACAAGATTCCAACTGATGTGATGATTTTAGATATGGACTGGCATTGGAATGGTAACGACTATAGTCAATCTGCGGGTCGGGGAGGATGGACTGGCTGGTCGTGGAACACCAATTTGTTGCCAGACCCTAAAGGCTTGTTGGCTGAGATGCATAGTAAGAACTTTAAGACTGCACTCAATCTGCACCCTGCTGATGGTATCAACGAGGTGGAGTCGCCTGAGTATTTCTCTCAGATGCGAAATGATTTGAATGGCAAGTATCTTGACGGTAATACTATTAAGTGGAGTTTAGACTATACCGATTTTACAAAGTCGTTCTTTCGTAATATTATCAGAGATCATGAAAGTGAAGGCGTAGATTTCTGGTGGCTCGATTGGCAGCAGTATCTTACCAGTCCTTATACAAAGGCATTGAGCGAGACTTTCTGGTGCAACCATGTTTTCTTTAATGAGGCTACTAAGCGTACTGACCATCGCCCAGTCATCTTTCATCGTTGGGGAGGCTTGGGAAGCCACCGCTATCAGATAGGATTCTCGGGTGATGCCAATATCAGTTATGAGGCTTTGGCTTTTGAGCCTTATTTTACAGCTACAGCATCCAATGTAGGTTATGGTTATTGGGGACATGACTTGGGAGGACACGCGTATACTAATGACGAGTTAGTAAACAATCCAAATTTGGTCTTGCGTTGGATACAGTTTGGAGTATTTACCCCTATTTTCCGTACTCACGCCACTGCCGATGGTAGAATAGAAAGAAGAATATGGAAGTTCCCTAACTTTCCTACTATCCTTGAAGCTGTTCGCTTGCGCTATTCGCTTTTCCCATACATCTATACGATGGCACGAAAGGCTTACGATACTGGTCTGTCGATTTGTCGTCCTCTCTACTATGAGTATCCTGAGCAGGATGAGGCATATGCCTATGACGGAGAATATTTCTTTGGCGATGATATTCTTGTGGCTCCTATTACGACAAAGAGCGGAACTAACGGCATGACAGAAAAGGAAGTATGGTTTCCTGAAGGTCAGTGGTGGAGTGTGGATACCCATGAACTGATACAAGGTCCTTGCAAGCGTACCTTGTCATATACTGATGAACAGTTTCCTTACTTCTTCCGTCAGGGTGCTATCATACCTTATAATCCTGAGACTGTGATGAATGTTACCGAGCGTCCAGACAGAATGATTCTCAACATTGTGTCGGGAGCTAATGGCGAGGGAACTCTTTATGAAGACGATGGCGACAATCCAGACTATGCTTCCAAGTACGCTGTTATCAACTTTGCGCAGGCTTGTGAGGGTCAGACGGGCAGATACGTTATCTCTTCTCGCAAGGGTACTGTTAGCAAAGCACCTGTTAATCGTTCCTATCAGTTGCGTATCTTCAACACGCCAACTCCTTTGTCGGCTACAGTGAATGGAAAATCAGTAGCATATAGCTATGATTCCGTCAAGAAGTGCACTATAGTAGAAGTGCCTTATGGCAGTTGTTCCGTTGACAGACTCGTTATTGTAAAGTATAGTGAAACCTTGAATACGGGTATTGTCAGCGCAAAGGCAGATAAAATGCAGGTTGTGTATGAAAGAAACAGCAAAAAACTGAAAGGTTCTTTTGAAAGTACTAAAAAAAAAGTCGCGCTCGAAATAAGTAACAGTGTGGGCAAGATTGTGCTCAGAAACACTTACAGCAACGTGAATAGTTTTACAGAAGACCTGACATGTTTGTTTCCACAGCTTTATATCGGCAAAGTGGTAGCAGACAATCAGACTTATGTTCAGAAATTCATCAAACAATAAAACGACTCACTCATGAAAAGAATAAGTATATGGCTCTGCGCTTTATTTGCAGTTATGATTATGAAGGCTGCAGATATGTCTAATTCCTTAGAACTGTCGCAGTTGTATATCATCGGTGATGCTACTCCTTATGCTTGGGACGTACAGAAAGCCGGTGAAATGCAGAAGGTAGATGATGGCGTGTTCCGTTGGTCAGGGCATCTTGAGGCTGACAAAGAGTTTAAATTTATAAACACACGTGCTTTCGTTAAGCATATTGTTGCAACTTCCTCAGGACAGCTTGTTGACAAGGGTAAAAGCTACAATCTCAATTTCGAGATAAATTACGGCCTGGATAATAGCAGAGACTTAAAGTTCAAGCCCGCTGCCACCGGTGATTATACGATATATGTGGATTTGCGAAGCATGCAGATGGCACTCTATGATGAGGAACAGGCTGTTAATCTTCCAGACAAACTTTATGCTACTGGCTCTGCTCTTGACGGCAAGACTGTTGAGATGGAAGTGATGGGAGGTATAGAGTATAAGTTAGCTGGCGACTTCAAGTCGGGCAAAATTATCTTTCGAGATACGCCACAGCCCACAGCTTCCACAAAGTACTATGTCCCTTTGTTTGATGGTGTGGACATAACTTTTGGCAAGGCTGTGAATGCTTCTTTAAAAGAAACCACCAATGGTGATGTAGAGGGATGGAGTGTTGCTGTTCCTGGCAAATATACTTTCTATCTGCGTAAGGATTTACAGTTGGCTTATGCCAAAACATTCAAACCTTTCAGCACGCTCTATTTAGTAGGTGGTTGTTGTGAATTAGCTTGGAACTATTGGGATGCTGCAAGTAGCCGCTTTACTCCCAATCCATCCAAACCAGAAGAGTTGACATGGGAGGGATATTTGACACCGAACTGGAATGATTCCCGTAATGAGCCTGATAAACTGAAGATATTAACAGCTCCCGATTGGTTCTCTGAGACTTATCATCCATATGTGCCCGATTATCCTTTGGTTGGCGAATATAATTTCCGTACAACAGGTAGTGAGGATTTTAAATGGATTATCTACGATGCAGGAACGTACCGTATAACGGTCAATACATTGACGGAAACCATGAAGGCTGTGAAGCTGAACAATAATGCTAAACAGAATGGAACTAATCTGTCGACGACAGCTATCGGCTGTGTAGAGGAGCCTTCGTTGGTCAAGGTGGCATGCAGCCGTGGTGCAGTGTATGTCAAGTCTGCTGTCGGAGAGGTGGCTGTTTCTGTTCACACCATAGATGGTAAACGTATAGCTTCTGCTCCTGTGGTTAAGGAGGGCGTTGTGGCGGAAGGTTTGTCTAAAGGCATTTATGTCGTTAAGTTACTTGGAAATACGGTATGTCTTTCACGCAAAGTCGTGATGAATGAATGAAGTAAGAATTATTAACGCAAATATATATTTTAAATTAGAAGATTATGGTACAAAAAATAACTCGTTCTTTAATGTGCTGCGTTTTGTTTGCCATGAGTGTTGTGGCTTCTTTTGCAGCAGATAAGTTGATGATTATTGGTGACGCTGTTTGGGGTGGATGGAATCCTGAAAATAGTGTCGTCATGTTGCCTGCAGGCGAAAATGTGTTTAAGGCGACGGTTTATCTGAAAAAGGTAGATGGTGAGACCGTTACACAGGGTTTTAAGTTGCTGACTGCTGCTAAGTGGGATTGCTTGCAATATCATGCAGGTGATAGCAACGTTGAACTTGGAGAAGGTGTGGCTGCTAAGCTTTATGATAGCCAGGAGAATAGTAGCGACAATAAATTTCAGGTAAAGGAGTCTGCTAACTATGATGTTGTTTGCGACCTCAATGCCAAGACGATTACAGCTACAAAGTCTGCTTATCAAGATCACCCTGTCAATCACAATGCTTTGTGGATGGTTGGCACTGCCACTTCTGGTGGTTGGGATATAATCTCTTCACCCCAGATGACACAGGATTCGGAGAATCCAATGGTTTTTAAAGCTACGACCTATTTGAAGCCTGGTGAGATGAAAATAGCTCAGAATAATGATGCTGGCTTTGACCAGAAATTCTATTTGAGAGATGCCACAGATCCTACTAAGGTGGTTCTTGGCGGTGACGATAATAAGTGGGAAATCACTGAGGCTGCCACCTACGATGTGATTGTAAATCTTGCCGACATGACAATCGACATCAAAAAGCATTATGCCGATTTCGTAGTAGATCATCTGTTTGTGATAGGCGATGCTATCTGGAGTGGTTGGGGATTTGCCAACAGTACCGTACTGTTTCCTGACGAAAATGGAATTTGCAAAGCTACTCTTTATCTTGAGGAAAATAAAGGCTTTAAGTTCATGGCAGAGAGTGATTTTGAAGGTTTGCAGTTCCGTGCAGGTGATGCAGATGTTACTTTAAAGAATGATGTCGCATCCAGTTTGGTATCTTCAGAAGACAATCGTGAAGATACGAGATTTATGGTAAGCGAGTCTGCCAACTATGACATTGTTTGTGATGTAAAAAACAAAACTATAACCTTAACCAAGTCAGCTTATCAGGATGCCCATGCCAAACATGCTGAGTTGTGGATGATAGGCACTGCTACTCCAAATGGATGGCAGATAGACAAAGGTGTACTATTGAAGCAGGATGCAGAGAATCCTATGGTTTATACCGCAACAGCCGAACTAAAAGAGGGTGAGTTCAAGTTTATTGTCAATAAGTATATGGGATTTGATCAGACTGCTTATGTAAAGGATGCTGCAGACGACAGCAAGGTTGTTTACGGTGGTGACGATAACAAGTGGAATATCACCGAGGCTGGTATTTATGATGTGAAATTGAATCTTGCCAACATGACTATAACTGTTGCTAAGAAAGGTGCTACAGGCATTTCTTCGGTGAATGCAGATGTAACTTCTCCTGCCGAGTTTTATACACTTGATGGCAAGCGTGTGAATGGTTTTTCTGGTAAGGGAATTTATATCAAGCGTCAAGCTGGTAAGTCTGTTAAGGTAGTTGTTACCAAATAACTCCATTTCTTAATATAGGTATAAGCCCCCATACGTGCTTATGGGGGCTTACATTTGCATTTTTTTCTTCTGACAGCTCATATTCTCATTATACAATAATATTTTCTTTGATTTGTAAAGTGTTGATTGTTAGTTTGTTGTAGAAATACTATTTGTCTTTTCGTTATATATACGTTAGTCTTCTTGTATCATGTTGGTAATGGCTGTAATTTTGCACCACAGTCTATGACATACAACAATGATAAGGATTAATAAATATGAACAAGTTTTTGAATGTTATGAGAGCCGTTGTCTTGTCGATGGCATTGGGCTCTTTGCTCCAGGCGCAAGCTTCGGTAGCTGATGCAAAGAAATTTCAGATACCAGGTCCCAAGGATAAAGGTATTGCAGGTGCTGCCGTTCCTTATGTACGGTATGATTCTCAGAAGGCATCTTTAGGTGGTGGTGCCACCTTGAAGACTTCGGCGATGATGGATCGTTTCAACATTGCGTCTCAGGCTTCCGAACAGAGTTATGTGGAATTGCCTGGCAATGGTGCCAGTGCAGAGTGGACAGTACATGTCATTGAGGATGCCAATGTCGTAGGGCGTGGCGTTACCATGCGCTTTACCATGCCTGATACTGGTGATGGTATGGGACAGAAAGGCTCCCTCGATGTTTACGTCAATGGCAATAAGGTGAAGACCGTTGACCTAAACTCGTATTGGATGTGGCAGTATTTTGCCAGTGGCAATCCTTCTGATGCTCCTGATGGTGGTGTTGGCTGTTTCGCTTTTGATGAGGTTCACTTTCTATTGGACGAGCCTCTTAAGGAAGGAGATAGGATCAAAATCCAGAGCAGTGGTGCCAATGGCTTGACTTATGGTGTTGACTTCTTGGAGATAGAAGATGTTGTCAATCCTATAGTACGTCCAAGTGGTGCGGTAAGTGTAACCGACTTTGGTGCCTGTCCTGATGACGGAAAGGATGACCTTGCTGCTTTTGTGGCAGCAGTGAAGGCTGCTGATGCTGGCAGCAAGGTGGTATATATTCCAAGAGGTACGTGGCATCTCAGTGGTATGTGGAACATCTACTGCAAGGATGTGAAGATTACGGGTGCTGGTATCTGGTACACCAATATACAGTTTACAAGTGATAAGGCTTTCGGTGGTGGTATTTCTGGTGGTAATGGCAGCAATGGTGGTGCCGATGGCTATTGCAAGAACTTAGAGTTCTGCAACATGTATATCAACTCTAATCTCCGCTCTCGCTATAACCAGCAGGCCGTATACAAGTGCTTCATGGATGTGTTCTGTGATGGTTCTGTTATTCACGATGTATGGGAGGAACACTTTGAGACTGGTTTTTGGTTTGGCGACTATAATGGTGCTATGGACTATAGCGATGGCGTGAAGGTTATCAACTGTCGCATTCGTAACAACCTTGCTGATGGCGTCAACTTCTGTCAGGGTACAAGCAATGCAGCAGTCTACAACTGCTCCATCCGCAATAATGGCGATGATGGCTTAGCTTGTTGGAACAATAGTTATATGAACGCCAAGGATGAGGAGAACAATGTCTTCGCTTACAACACCATCGAGTTCATTTGGCGTGCAGGTGGCATTGCACTCTATGGCGGTAGTGGTCATCATGTTTACAACAACTACATTCGCGATATGTTCATGGCAGCAGGTATTCACCTGAATACAACTTTTGATGGATATAAGTTCAGCAACAATAAGGGCATTACTTTCGAAAACAACATCCTTGTACGTTGCGGTACCAATGCCGACAGCTGGAATGAAGATTTGGCTGCCGTCGATTTGAAGCAGGATGTGAAGAACATAACGTTCCGTAATACACAGATTTACGATTCTCCTTTCGATGCCGTGCGTACAATGACAGGACCAAGTAATGTCGTGTTCTATGATACTCAAATCTTAGGTACGGGTCTTACCGGTGAGGATATCACCTATTCTTGTGTGGGGCATACTTGTGGTGCCATGCGTATAGCTGATAAGAATGTGAAGTTTAATGGCTTGAAGATCGCCAACTATGGAAGTGACAAGAAAGGCAATAACTCAACTTATCCATTCTGGACAGACAATAATAAAGATCTGGCCCAGTCTTTAGGTGCGGAACTTTTAGGTAATAACGCTTCCTATGTCGTTCCTGAGGCAGGCAAGGTAATCCTGCCAGATCCTGTTGTCGACCCTTGGGAGAATGTAAAGGGCTATGATCTTGAATTAAAAGAACTTTCTTGGAGAAATCAGAACGCAGAGTATAACCTCCAGGAAGGTGACCAGGTCGTTTTGTATGGTAAGATAAAGAATAATTCGGATATAGATATTCCAGAGAAGGCTAATTTTACAGTTGTAGTCAATATTGATGGAGTCTCAAAAGGTTCTGTTACTATAAGCGACGGCTTGAAGGCTCATGAGTCTGTTGACTTTAAACATGCTTCTTCATGGGAAAGTGTGAAGGGCGGTCATGTTGCAGTTGCGACAGTGTGCCCGGATACAGATCTCAAAAATGAACTGACCGAAGACAACAACTCTCGTACCAAGCGTTTCAATGTGTCAGCTTCTGCAGACGATATCAATAAGTTTACACCTGTTACAGGAGGCTACGATCTGGTTGTCACCAAGGTGTTTGTCAGCAACAAGAAGGAAGAGGATGCCATCAATACTGGCGACCACCTCGTGATGGGCGCAGTCATCGCCAATGCTGGTGACAAGGATATTCCTGCAGGTACGAAGATTGGTCTTCAGTTCCAGATGGACGGCAAGACATACGGAACAGGCTTTATCACTTGGTGTGATACTTTCAAGGATGGTTTGAAGTCGCATGCAACGGCTACATTGATTGCTAATGGTGGCGGTGGCTCTGTGACAACAGGTGGTGCAGATAATTACTTCATCGCTCCTGAGGGAAGTCATACCATTACTGCCTGGATTGACGATACCAACGACTGGAAAGAGGTTGATGAAAATAACAACAAAAAGGATATGACCCTTATGATCCCATTCGGCGGCGTTAAGTATCTTGCCGACACAGATTTGCCTGACGATGTTAGCGGTGAGAATCCTCCAGTACCAGTTGTGAAGTCTACAATCGTCAACGGTATCAAGTATGAAATCGTCAACGACTATGCTCAGGTTGCTGGTTGGGATGAGCTGACTTTTCCTGCCAATGGTATTGCTGTCATCGAGAAGAACGTGAATATTGGTGATAACTACTATGATGTGAAGCGTATTGCCGGAGGTTACGACGACAAGCTGAGTGGCAGCAAGTGCGACGAGGCGGGTGCGTTCTATAGTTGCAGTAAAATCAAGGGCATCGTTCTGCCCGACGGCATCGAGGCTATCGGTGACCATGCCTTCAAGAATGCAAGCATTGAGTACTTCAATCTGCCTGGTTCGCTTTCCACCATCGGTGCTTGGGCTTTCGAGAATACTCAGTTGACTAATGTGACTTTTCCTTGGACGATTAACAACTTGGGTGAAGGTGCATTCTATAACATTCCAACCCTTACAACCGTGGTATGGACAGCCAATGTGTGGAGCTTCCCTAATATGGCGTTCAACAGTCCTAACGTAAAAGATGTTTACTTCACCTTGCCCTACAGCATTTCAGAGAAGGGTGACTGGACATGGAACAACAATGCATTGCCACGTTTCCATACACGTCCTGCTGGCATCGAATCATGGAAGAGCGCAGGTTATGAGAATATTGACGATCAAGTCATCATCAAACCGGAGGCAAATCTTGTGCCCTGTTCGTTCAATTTTGATGTCGATTTCACCGATGTGTCAGGTATCTCAGCCTATAAGGGCGCATACGATGAAGGTAAAGGTGCTGTTGTCTTGACGAAGGTGAACAAGATCGGAGCTCAGAACGGCTTTTTGGTTCGTGTCAATGACGTGCCTGTAGGAGGCTACTCCAAGGAGTATACAGCCAGGATTCTCGATAATGGTGATGATTGTGATAGCTTTGAGGGTAATAGCATCTGGGCTTCCACAACTCCCACCTACATCACTGATGAGAATCAGTATTATTTTGCTAATGGTTGTTTCAACCGCTTGTCAGAGTCCAGGTTTGTGCCCGGTATGAGTGCTTGGCTCAACCTCTACGACAAGGCAGGAGCTGCAAAAGATGCACTTGGCTTTGACTTCCTTGCACCTCCTTCGTCAACAGGTATTCATTCTGTTCAGGTTGACAACAACGAGAGTGCTGCTTATTATACTCTCAGTGGTGTGAAGATTGCGAAACCTACAACTAAGGGTGTGTATATTTATAAAGGAAAGAAGGTGGTGTTCTAATGGGATTTTAACGGTGTTATAACCGTATTCTAATATTTTAATCTCCAATTGGAATTTCTTTAGCTTTAAGATGAACTTTTGGCCAATAAAGTGGCGTTGTTCCATCAAAAATGTGTATTTTTGCATGCAACATATTGGGTTCTTGAGTTTGAAGAAATTCCAGTTGGAATTTTCGGGTTGGAAGAAGACAATTGTTTTAAGTAAAATGAATATGAATAAAAGAAAAGTTTATGTAGTCCCAGAGGTGAGGATCGTAGAGGTTTGTCAGGAGAATCTGATGAACAACCCTACGTCATGGGATGACGGCAGTGGCAATAAGAAGCCGATTGTCGAAGGTAATCCTGTCGAAGAAAGTGATAACTATGCCAAATGGCATGGTTTTAATGTGTGGGAAGATGATATTAAGTATTGATAATGTATTAAAAAATTATAAGATGAAGATGAAACTCTTTTTCAGAATTTCGGTGCTTGCCTTGTGCATCTCGATGTCCTTATCGTCTTTTGCTGACGATAAGAAGGATGGAATTAGTGTAGAGGATATAAACTGGTCTGATAATAATCAGAGTTTAGGGTCAATTGTCAGCACTTCGAATGAGCCGAAAATAACATATTTGTATGCAACAACTCCCAAAAAGTTTGTGACAGTGGGTGGTCGCTATGGAGCACAGCCTATCCTGGCAGAAGTGGGTATGAACTTCTATGTAGAGAAGGTCGCCGACGATACTAACGGTCGTTATTACATCCATTCATGGGTGAATAACCCTACAACTTCTCAAGGAACTGGAAATGCCGACTATCTTGGTGTCAAGCCAGCAATGGATGATGATGAGCGCATATTTTCGATAACGGGAGATCAAACCAAAAAGTCTATTTATTTGTTTGTGGATCGTGGAAAAGAAAACACTGAGGATAATGGAGACAATTCTTCTCCCGATAGGGTTAAATGGTATATTGAGTCTGTTGGTACCAATAATGGTTATAAAATCTATTCTAAGTGGAAGGACAAACAGGGATATAACGATGATGTAGAGCGCAAGTATTACCTGAGTTATTACCAAGGCCCAGAAGAAGGCAAACCACAGCAGAAATTCCTGGTGGTTACTACAGACGAAAGCAAAGCAGAGACGTTCTATTTCATTCTGATAGATGACTACCATAAGGTCATTAACAACCAGAATAAAAAGTATATCAATGTATCTGGTCTTGTGCAAGATGCTCGTTTCGAACGAAACAACAAAGGTATTAATGGTGAATTGCGTGACGATTATAATGCTGAGTCAAAAAATGTTTGGCAGTTCCGTTACAACAGAGACGAAGATACCTATGTTTTCCCAAATTTGCAGGAAAATGTGCAAGAACTGGCGTATATGACGGCTTGGGTAGGACCTAAGGGTAATTTTGATGGTCAGAAAGGCAATTATTTGATTCAGAAAATCACAGGCTTGAAGCCGGGTCTTTATCGTGTCAATTGCCAAGGTTTTTATTTCAATCCTAATAGTCAGAACGACAGGAACAATACTTCTTTTGTTTTTGCCTCGCAAGACTATATGAATATAAGCAATCAGACAACTCTGAAGACCATTGAATCCGCAGACTGGGATTTGATGCAGAATATGACCTTTAATGGTTCTGAAAAAACAGCGGATGGCTTGAATGGTTTTGAGAATATTGCTATCAAATATTGTGTCAATGCTGGTAAAATATTCGCAGAGAGCAATCCTTATGAAGACAAGGATGTGGACAGTCGTAAGTACGACAACAGTGTGGCAGTCCTCGTAAAGGCGGATGAAGGATCTACAACGGGTACTCTCTACATCGGTGCTGGCAAGAGAGCCAACGAGGGAGGATATTCCTATTTCGACAATTTCCAACTTTTCTATATGGGAGACAAGCAGTGGTATCTCGATGCTACGAACACAAGCAACTCTGAGTTTTCTACTGCCAAGAACATCGGTGATACTTACTACACTCCAAGTGGCATCAACCGCAATCCTGAGGGTGATGACCAGTATAAGTTCCCCGTTATTTACAACATACGCCGCTACTTCAACGTGGGCAAGTGGGAAAGCCTTATTCTTCCTTGCACACTGACGGGCGACCAGGTAAAGCAGACATTCGGAGGCGACCAGGATGTGAAACTCAGTGCCTTTGACAGGGTGGAAGGAACCTGTGTCTATTTCAAGACTGTTGATACTGATAAGGAGGGTATCGTTGCTGGCAAGCCTTATATCATCAAGGTGGGCAAGGAGGCCGATATCAAGACAAAGGAGAATGAATACACATTCCCTTGGGGTAACAATACCATGGTAAAGGTAAAAGGACCTATCTATCAGGTAAAGGGTGTTGTTCCTCCTACATTTACTGGTGATGGCGTGACAACAGTAGAGAAAACTTCTGGTGGTTATAAGGTTCAGTTCCATGGCTTCTATTATGACCCAGGTGCAGCTCCTACGAATGCATACGTGGTTAATAATGGTGATATGTATCATCTCAGTTCTGCTTGGAACAGCTTTGTGGGTACAAGTTGGTATGTCACCATAACAGATGCACAAGGCAATGCTAAGGCGCTCTCGTTCAGCTTTGATGGCGATTCTTCTACGACAGCCATAGAGAACGTGGCAGGGCAAGAGGACGCTGCGGTTCAAACCGATGGGTTTGTTTATAACCTGAGCGGGCAACGCGTGGGTACTCGAAATGATATGAGCAATCTTTCTTCTGGCATATATGTCGTGGCTGGTAAGAAGTTTGTTGTTAAGTAATGTATGAACGTCAAATCATGAATGTAATAGAGAAGGGCATTATTGGCAAGAAGAGCCAGGAGGCCTGTGAGGATGGACTGGTCGTGACCGATGATTTCATCGCCGTGATAGACGGCAGTACGAGCAAGACCCCAAAGCATCTCAATCCGGAGATGAAGAATGGTCGTTATGCCATGATGCTCATCTCTGAATATATCAGACAAGAATTGAAGGCGGATGCCTTGGCGGATGGTTTCTGCCAAGGTATCACGCATTATATATGCGATAAAGTGTATAAGCCTTTGGGAGTGGCTGAGCGATTGTTGCAGCATCCCGAGGAACGCCTTACGGCTTCTGCCGTTATTTACAGCAGGGCAAGGCAAGAGGTGTGGATGGTGGGCGATTGTCAGGCTCTCATCGGCGGAAAACTCTATGAGAATGGTAAACCCTACGAGCAAGAGATTGCAGAGAGGCGAGTTGCCTTGATAAAGGAAGGAATGCTTCCTGCTGAGGCTCGCAGGCAAATAGAGCCTTTG
>ENA-ORMJ01000151-ORMJ01000151.1-human-gut-metagenome-genome-assembly--contig:-NODE-151-length-52753-cov-8.192152_pt1 | contig 52753 bp, 58 predicted proteins | sample MGYA00242100_ERZ508989 | MGnify/ENA primary metagenome ERZ508989 (study PRJEB26280, sample SAMEA2531403) | human gut metagenome | biome: human gut; feature: human-associated habitat; material: faeces...
CTGGCCATCTGCTTCAGGTATCCCAGATACTCCGCCGCCAGTTCCTTGTTGTAACGGACATTGGATGTGTTCTCGGAAAAATCCTCGTAGGTAATGAACAGATCTACTTTACCTCTGGAAATATAATTCTTCAGTTCACTGCGGATCGCAGATTCAAAGAAATTCAACTTCTTCGGCATTTTGATGTTCACATCAAGGTAGCGATGATTCACAGACTTCATCTCTACGGTAAACTTTCTGTTATTCTCGGCAGTTTCACATCTGCCAAATCCCGTCATACTCTTGATCATAGCTTCTCCTGTTGTAAGGGCGTGTAATGCCTTCCGCAATTTACGGTTTTCATTCTATTATAGAATAAATATGCCCTTTCCGTCAAGTGCAGGTGCCCTATTTACACTATTTCCACTCGTCGTAATGCTCCAGAAAATGATGCTTCACACCATCCTCTTTGTAGGCGATGATCGTACGTAAGTTTACATTCTCCACACTCTTGAAAATATTCCCCTCGATAAAAGGGTTAGTCTGTTTCAGCGAAGCGATCAGGTTCTTAATCTCCATACGCTTGGAGGGACTGCTGCCATCGGTACGGCAAGTGGTACAAGTGTCAGTGAACCGGCAGGCACACTGAATAAAATGCAGATCATTGTAATCTCTCCAGTGCTTGATGTCATCCTCCCTGATCAGGTACATAGGGCGGATCAGCTCCATGCCCTCGAAATTCGTACTGTGAAGCTTCGGCATCATGGTCTGTACCTGTCCACCGTACAGCATTCCCATCAGGATCGTCTCGATGACGTCATCGTAATGATGTCCCAGAGCGATCTTGTTGCAGCCCAGCTCTTTCGCATGACTGTACAGATAGCCTCTGCGCATTCTCGCACACAGATAGCAGGGGGAATCCTCTATGTCATACACCGCATCAAATATCTGGGATTCAAAAATGGTGATGGGAATATCCATCAGCTTCGCATTGTTCTCAATGATCTTACGGTTTGCCTCGCTGTAGCCGGGATCCATCACTAAAAATACCAGTTCAAAGGGGAACTTGTTATGGCGTTTCAGCTCCTGGAACAGTTTTGCCATCAGCATGGAATCTTTACCGCCGGAAATGCATACAGCGATCTTGTCGTTTTCCTGAATCATATCGTATTCGTTGATAGCTTTGGCAAACCGGGAAAACAGGACTTTGTGGAACTTTTTGCGGATGCTCTTCTCAATTTCCCTTGCCCGTTCATTTTCCTTTTCTCCGGGCTGTTCCTTCTGCATCAGGTTCAGCAGCCATCCGGTATAGCCGCCCTGTAAGCTGTAGGCCTCCATTCCCTGTTCTCTGAAATACTCTGCGGACACCTTACTGTTCTGTCCACGGCTGCAATACAAAATTACTTTTTTATCCCCTGCTGCCGCCGCCAGTCTGTCTATAAGTTCACATTCGGGGATTGCAATGGCTCCGGGAATCATTCCATAGTTTACTGCTTCATCCCCTCTGGTATCCACCAGGATGTATCGGTCAAGGTCCCGGGACTGTAGTTCTTCCCATGTGATCTCAATGGGCTGTATTGTCTCTTTTTCTTCCATTTTTATATTCCTTTACTCTGCCAGAACAGGCAGTCTATTGTTTTTCCTCTCTCAGTCTGCTACACTGTTATTAAAAATATGGTAACTGAATCGTTACATTACATCCATAGAAAGGCACACAAATGATTCCTTATACTACTTTAGATTCCATTATAGCTCAAATGCCCGAACGCACCGGGCACACTCTGTTAGATGAAGACCAGGGGTGTGTAAAAGGGTGTCGTATGGGCGTATCCCTCTATCGCAACACAGAATATCACATGCCGCAAAAGCATGACGATCAGGAAGGCTTCTTCGTATTGGACGGAAAAGGATATGCTCTCATCGATGGCGAAGAAATCCCTCTGCTGCCCGGTACCGCCTTTATGGTACCTGCTCACACAGATCATGTGATCAGACGGGATCCCTCCTGTGACTGCTGTAAGGTACTGTGGTTCCATGCCGCAGCAGAATGATCCTCAGTCCCCACATACCGCCAGAAGCTCCGGAAGCTGTGTCTGAAGTTCGGTCAGGCTGTCACACTTTTTATCTACTATGGTAAGAATCTCTTCTGTAGGTGGCAGTTGGTCCGGCACCATGACCGTAAATAATCCCGCAGCATGCGCAGACCGGATTCCATTAAAAGAATCTTCCACCGCCATTGCCTGCTCTGGCTTTACGCCCATTTCTTCACAAGCCTTCACGTAAATATCCGGTGCGGGCTTTCCGTGATCCACCATGTCCCCGCAGACAATTTTCTGAAAATATCCAGTGATGCCCGCTCTGTTCAGATGCTCCATGACAGCCGCCTTTCTCGTAGAGGAAGCCAGTGCCACCGGAACTTCGTTCTCCTTCAGATATTCCAGGATCTCATGCACGCCCGGCTTCTCGGGAAGGCCTTCCCGTTCTTCCTTTTTCTGAAATCTCCGGCTGCAATCCTCATGCAATTCTTCAAAAGACACATCGATGCCCTGCTCTGCTTTCGCTGCCTCGAACACTTCCTTCGTGCCCTGCAGTGTCCTTCCGATACAGGCTTTGGAAATCTCGTCCACATTTTTAAGGCCCCTGGGCTCCGCCGCTTCTCTCCAGCACTCCATATACATCCTCTCGGTATCAAAGAGGACACCGTCCATATCAAATATCACTGCGGTTATTGTTGTCTTCATAATTCTCCTCACATCCAGAGCACCATCAGATTGTTACCCATACCGATGATCCCCATCATTTTGCGCGTAAATAGTAATCGATGATATCTGTCTCTTCCATGGAAATATAAGTTCCGTACATGGCTATGTTGCAGCACAATACCCTGCTTCCCGCAGGGAAGATCATCTCATATCCTTTAGACGAAGCCAGCCCCGGATATCTGTCATCCGCCCTTCCGTAGGAAAAATAAGCAGCGGAATTACCTATCTTCAAAGGTTTCGGTGCCCCAATCCCTCCGGCAATCAGAGCCTCGTCCTTTTTCCATTCAAAAAAGCTCCAGTTCTTTTTCTCTCCGAGTTGCCTTGGTTCTCTGCTTCGTTCCGTCAGCAGAATCTTACCCTGTGTATTTAAAAATGTCAATGCTCCCGTCTTTTTATCCACACGGATCTGGGCATATCCCGCTGTAATTTCCACCAGGGAAGGATTCTCCCGCACCGTGCATCTGAGGTCTCCTGCTGCCGTCACCGCCGCTTTCGGGAATTCACGACACTGCCCTTTGGCAAAACAAATCCGGAACATATCCACCGCAAGGGGTGTGATCCGCAAGGTTCCGTAGCTACTCAAAAGATCCACATAGCCCTTGCCCTTCATGACCATGCGCACAGCGCAGTCGATCCTGGAATGTCCGGCGGGCATCAGTGTTTTGGCATCCGGCATATCGCCGTACTCGCCGTTATTTTCTACCATCCGCGGCTCCTGTCTGCCGGTTGCTCTGCCAGCATTGCCGTTTCCTGCCCCGTATACTTTCGCAGGTGACGGCTGTCCCGTCCGCCTCGATTCAGGTCCCCCTGACTTTCCTGCTTTCTTCGGTGTAGCGCCGTCTGTTGTCCCCTGACTGTTTCTTGTCACGATGATCTTCTTTGGGCCGTAACGCTCTCTGGCCACACGTTCCTTTTCCGCTTCCTGTGCCCTCTGTCTGTAGATCTCTTCTTTTGTCTTCTCCGACTCTGCCTGTTTTACCACCGTTTTCACCGGCTTCTTCTGGGCATCTGCGGCAAGGCGCATTCTCTGCTTCTGCTCCGGGGATACCGGATCTGCGATCAGTCCGGTGAGTTTCCCCCGGTACAGCACCGTCAGTTCATGCAGGGCTCGGGTGGCTGCCACGTACAGCTGCTTCACATACCCGTCTTCCACCGGGTAATCTTCCTCCGAAGCGTTGAAGATCAGTACTGCATCGAATTCCAGACCTTTGGTGTATTTTAACGGAAGTACCATGACGCCCTCGCCGATCTCCCATTTTCCCGCATCTCCGGTATTCAGGTCCACGCTGCCCTGTAAGGCTGCTGTTACTTTTTCCGCCTCCGCTTCGTCAATGCAGACTACGGCAATGGTATCCAGCCCCTTGCTCTGCCATGCTTTGATGATCTGCTCCGCCTGTGTCACCTGCTCTGTAAAATCCACACATTTTTTCACCGTGACCGGTTCCCCATGACGTATGATGGGCTCCACCGGATAGACCGGAAAGCTTCCGTGATACAGAATGTCCGTGGCAAACTCCGAGATTTCCACCGTGTTACGGTAGCTTTTCTGCAAAATGCCGAAATAATCAAACTCTCCAGGCAGCATCAATTTCCGCAGTTCCGTCCAGTCGTTGAGACCGTAGCGGTCGGAAATATTCTGGGCCACATCTCCCATGATCGTATAGGTACATTTGCTCAGACAATATTTTAAAGACGCATAGGCCATCATGCCGAAATCCTGGGCTTCATCAATGACCACATGCCCCGCCTCCCGGATCACCGTGTCCTCCTTGATGCGCTTGTAGAGGTAGGCCATGGCCGCCAGATCATAGACATCGTAGCCACCTTCCGGCACCTCGACCGTGAAATCTTTCTCCTGCTCTTCCTTCAGGAACTGTTCGTAGAGTTCCGCCACAGAGCCCTTCCATTCCCTTTTTCCGAAATAGGTCTCATAATAATGCTTGAGCTTCTGCTTTTCCGGCTGGGTATAGGAATAATATTTTCCGCTCAGCTCATTTTCCAGCCGTGCCATCAGATAATCCGTCAGTCTGCTGATTTTGTCCGCCCGGGACAGATCCTTTGTCTCTTTCAATAAGCGTGCAATGGTGGCCCGGTCCAGCAGCACTTTGCCAGTCTTTTCGATCACCACGTCCTCTCTGGGTATCGCGCGGTATTCGTAACGCAGGCAGAAATTCTCCAGCTCCTTAAACCAGCCAAGAGTTCCCTTCACCGCCGGGGTCACACCTTTTACCACCGGCTTGATCTGCCAGGACTTGTCCCAGTCCTCGTACAAAAGCCTTACGAACAACTGCTCCATGGTCATCTGGGAGACCCCGTAAACATTCAGTTCCGGCAGCACTCCCGTTATATAGTTTAAGAGCACCTGATTGCTTCCCACAATATAAAAATCTTCCGGTGCAAACTCCTGATCGTAGTTGTACAGGATGTAGGAAATACGGTGCATGGCCACTGTGGTCTTGCCGGAGCCCGCCGCTCCCTGTACGATCATGTTGTGCTGGGGCTTTTTGCGGATGACTTCGTTCTGCTCCTGCTGGATTGTGGCAATGATCTCGCCCAGCACCGCCTTTTTGTTCCGCGCCAGATATTTTGTCAGCAGTTCATCGTTGGCCACCACATCCGAATCGTAGAAGTCCTTCAGCTCATCATTTTCGATCTCATAGGTGCGCTTCCGCGACAGGGTGATGTCGTATTTTCCCTCCCCCTTTACGGAATAAGAGACATCCCCCAGAGCGGCATCGTAATATACGCTGGCAATGGGTGCTCTCCAGTCGATGACCTCCGGTTCTGCCGGGTTATCCGCAATGACACTTCTGCCGATATAGTAGACCTCGTCTTTTTTCAGTTTTTTGTCCCGGAAATCAATTCTGCCAAAGTAGGGCTTTTTCCTCGCCTGTTCCGCCCGGCGCAGATCCTGATTCACGAACTTGAAGCGGGCATCCGCATTGTGCCACAGGGTCTGGGCTTCCTTGTCGTTCTCGTCGAATTCCTCCTGCATGGCATGCAGTTCTTCCGCCAGAGCCTGTACACTCTGCCTGTTGGCATCCACCTTGCGCTGTGCGATCTCTAACGTATGCTGTAATCTTTTTTCCTCATCCTGCCTCGTAATGCCGGGTAAACTGCTCATATTCTCTCCTGTTCAAAACCATAAAAAAGAAAAAGCAAAGGAAGCCTGTCGAAGACTTCCTTTGTATGTATTCTAAATCACATTTTACCAGTCAGAGCCCCAGTCATCGTATCCTGAGTCCCAACTGTCATTGGAATCCCATCCGGAATCCCAGCTGTCATCATCCCAGCTATCGTTATTATCATCGCTGTACTCATAAGGAGTGTAATAGGACGAATCCTCAAAATCCTCATATTCCGCATCGCTGTCATAGCTGTAGGAATCATAGTAACTCTCGTAATCGCTTTCCATCCAGGATTCATCCGGTGCATAGCGCCAGGAATCATTCTCCCATTCGTACCAGTTCCCATGATAATAGTAATAGTTCTGATCCTCATAGGTGTAATAGCCGTTATCCGGTCTGTTGTCAATCTGCCAGATAGAATAGGCGCCTGTAAAAATCGCCACCAGAGACAATGCTGCCATGATCAGGCAGAAAATTGTCAGAACCGTTTTTTCTATCTTTTTGCTCCGGGCTCTTTTCTTATTATAGGCGGTGTAATCTTTGGTTGGGCGGCTGGCAGGTGCCGCAGCTTTCGGCTGCTGGTGTGCTTTCTGCACTACCACTCTTTCCTTCATCTTCTGGTAAAGTTCGTTGACCGCATAGGCTTCATCGGTTCCCTTGTAACGTACTGCCCGGGTACCGTCCTCTTTATTCTTATAGACTACGAAGGTGCCATCGGTCTCATCCTTGTAAATACCGAAGGCTTTCGCGCCCTTGTAATCCTCTCCGATAAAGGTCCGCATGTCCTCCAGCGGAAGGTTCATCTCCTTTGCCCAGGCTTTCAGTTCCTCGATTGTCTGTGGTACACCGTTGGCATGGCGGTTGTAATTGTTGTTGACACCGCCACAGTTCGGGCAGACCTGATCAAAATCGTTGATCCAGCTGCCGCACCAGTCGCATTTTATCTTCACGTTCCCCTCCTGAAAATACACGTTGCAATAGTTTCTGTTTTATTGTACCACGTTCTGCACCTGCTGCCAACCTAGGAAATTGCCAAAAGAATGCGGCTCTCCCTGAGGGTCTTGCTCTGGTCGTAATCATACTCTATGGTCTGGATACTGACATCCGGAAAACGGGCATGCAGCCGCTGCAAAATTCCCCGCTCGCAGACATGGCTGACCAGACATCCGAAGGGATGCAGGATCAGCACACTGCCACAGCCTTTTTCCACATATTGTATCACCTCTGCGGCAATCAGCCAGCCGTCTCCGGTATTGCAGCCCTCCGCCAGAATCCCCTGCACTTTCTCCTTCAGTTCCGGGAACGGCAGATCCGTCTGGAACCGGTCTGTCTCCCCGATCACCGTAAGCAGATGTTTTTGTGCCTCACACAACCGGTGGAGCACAAAGGCACAGGCTTTCGCCATGATGGGATTGTGCTGGTACTTTTCTGCCTTATACCGCTCTGTATCCACCAAATACAGACAGTAGTTGACGAAACCACCACTGTAAGGCTCCATTCCCTGCCGGAGCAGAAAACTTTCGATATCGTCATTTCCCAGTTTCGAATATTTCATATAGATCTCACCGGTGATGCCAACTCTCTTTTTCTTCCCGGGTTTCACCGGTACCTTCGAAAATACTTCGCAGGCATACCGGTAATTCTTCTCTCTGGTGTGCCGTCCGTTCCTGTGTCTCCGAATGCTCTCGCACAGTTTCTTTTCCACCTGACTGCGGATGCGGTCCGTCTCTCCCGGATTCTGTTCGTAGGGCTTCACCTGCTGGTACAGGCACATGATCAGATCGCCATAGCATGCGGCAGCAATCCCACCGGACAACAGTGACGGAGTAATGTGAAAGCCTGTATGTTTTTCTTCCCCCATGAGGTTCAGGGAGATTACGGGAATCTGGGCATACTCCAGCTGTCCCTGCTCTGCCATGCGGTACAGCACTCTCTGGAGCAGATTGTAGATATTTCCGGCCCTGCAGGCACCGCCCGCCTGGGGCTCCATGAAGGTGATCTCCTCCGGATCCCGTTCCCCGCTTTCCAGATATTCCAGGAACTGTGCAAGGATCAATACCGTCGGATAACAATAGTCGCTACTGATATAGCGAAGTGCCAGAGTGCGGTCCTTCACCGGGTTCTTTAAAGTCTCGAAGGAATACCCCTCCGCCCGGAATGCCGCCTCCAAAAATACATTCGTGTACTCCAGCATCTCGCACAGCAGGATCGTACGGGTCTTCTTGTCATGACGTGTGAAATTTTTACATACTCTGTGCAGTTCCTCCATACGTTTTCCTCATCTGACCGGGTTAGTTTGTGTCCGAACATAAATTTACTATTTTATATTGTAAGCTGAATCGTTGGCCCGTGCAAGTGTACATCTGATTTATTCTGGTTGTCTACCATCGTCTGTAAACTTTCAGGCACACAAAAAAAGTGGAAACCTTGTATTTTCAAGGTTTCCACGCTTTTCAAAAGAGCTGCTGACGGGAATCGGACCCGTGACCTCCGCACTACCAATGCGACGCTCTACCGACTGAGCCACAGCAGCATCACGTGACTGCTAACGCAATCACCATGTTACATTCTATCAAAGGTATCTCACTTTGTCAATAGAATTATTTTAAATTATATATTTTTTTTGCACAATTCATTCATTATGCTTTCGGTGACCAGTCTGCGCATCTCTTCTGGGGGCATATCATTACCGATATGGTGGCACTGGTACATCAGATAGGAAATCATCCGAGCTAACAGCGCGTTGGTAATATAAGACAGCGGAATGTCCTCCCGCAGTTCTCCTTTCGCCCGTGCACTGTCTATGATCTGGCGGACCAAAAGATCCACCGGCCCGTTTTCCTTCTGTTCCGCTATCCGTTGTCGCAGAAGATTTCCCTCCTTGGAATGATCCGTCAGCAGATGCAGAAACGCCATGATGGCATCCACACACTGGGAATGTTCTTCCACCAACAAAAGCATTCTGTGGATCTGGGTCTCCAGATCCGGACAGGTCTGAATCTGATGGGAAGCCTGCTCCGTTACTGTACGGATTTCATACAACAGGGCACAGACAATGATCTCTTCCTTGGAATCAAAATATTCATAAGCAGTTCCCTTGCCAATGCCCGCCAGCCCGGTGATCATGGACACGCTCATTTCCGAGATATCCTTGTCCTCCCGCAAAAGTGTGCTGACTGCCCGGTACATGGCGGTCACCTTGGGAGGCACCTGGTTCGGTGCCTCCAATCCGGTTATTTTACTCATTTTCCGCATCCCCCGTTTTTCCAGATCTTTGAGATTTTGCCAGCTTCTTAGCCGCTCTTCTCTCCTGTCTGCCCCGCTTATCGAAGATCAGATAGAAGGTCGGGATCAGGATCAGGGTCAGGATCGTGGAAGCCGTCAGACCGCCGATGATAACCAGTGCCATTCCCTGCATCATGACACCGTTATCGCCCAGTCCCAGTCCCATGGGGATCATGGACAGGATCGTTGTCAATGTCGTCATCAGGATAGGACGCAGACGGGTACTTCCGGAAGCCACCAGCGCATCCTCAGTGGACATTCCCTCTTCCCGCAGCATATTTGCGGAATCCACGAACAGAATACCGTTATTTACCACAATACCCATCAACATCAGAAATCCCATCAGGGATACCATACTAATGGTACTTTGCGTAATGAACAACAGCAGGAAGGATCCGATCAGTGCAAAAGGAATACACATCATGACCATGAAGGAGAATCTGGGGGATTCAAACTGCATTGCCATCACCAGGAATACCAGGAATGTAGCTACCAGAATTGCCTGCAACAATGCCTGGAACTCATCGTTCATCATTCCCGTCATCATACTGTCTGCCGGGGTTACAGAATCCGGGAATACCGTGTGATCCACCAGATCGTTGATAGCATTCTGGGCATCAAATATCTTCTCGGAGGTCATAGTGGACGTCACGCTGACCTGATACAGACCGTCCTGCTTCATGATGGTCTCCTGACTCTGTGCATAATTGATCTCTGCAATATCTCTTAACGGTACCACGGTGCCAAAAGAAGTATCCAGTCCCAGATCCATCAGCAGGTTCAGATCATCATAGCTTCCTTCCGGATATTCCAGCCATACCGCATACTCCGAACCATCATTGGTGATTGTCAGCGGATTCATACCGCTTAATACGTTATGTATGGTCATGCCGACCTGAATGGGTGTCAGCCCGTACTGCATTGCCTTCAGAGGATCTACCACTACCTTGGCCAACGTCGTAGAGTTGGCCAGAGAGTTTTCTGTCTTTACGACACCGTCAATCTTCTCGATCTCTGCCTGCAGGTCTTCTGCGGCCTGTGCCAGTTCTGCCCTGTCACTGCCCTGTAAATCGATCTCATAGCTGCTGGTGCTCATCATGGAGCTCATACTGCTGCCGGAAGATGTTACCGTAACATCCATATCCGTCATACCGGCTGCAATCTCATTCCATTTATCTACTACCTGTGCTGTAGTCAGAGTTCTCTTCTTGATGAGATCTGCAGTAAGGGTTGCACTGGAGCCGCTGATGGATACGGAATAGAATTCCACATCCGGTTCCTCTTCAGCGATCTGTTCCCACAGCTTCAGTGCTTCATCCTCTTTTTCCAGAGTAGTACCGGAACGGAAATTCACCGTAACCGCCACGACTCCTTCATCCGCTGCAGGAATCAGCTCCATGTCCAGCGTTCCTGCCAGCAGAACCGTGCCGATCATCAGAGCCACAGCCACACCAACGACGGTCCTTCTGCGCTTCATCAGCTTCCGCAGGATCTTCTGATACCATGTGGTAAATTTCTTCAACAGCTTATCGATGGGCAGGTTTTCTTTTTCCTTCGGTTTAAATACTGTGTAGAACAACGGTACCAGCATCATAGCTGCGATCAGGGATGCCAGCATGGCAAATACAATGGTGAATCCCAGCTGCTCAAACATCTGTCCGGACAGACCCTTCATAGTGGCCAGCGGCAGATATACCACGATGGTGGTAATGGTGGAAGCGATAATAGAAGCCATCACTTCCTTCGTTCCCTCTAAGGCTGCCTGTTTCAGATCCGGCGTACTCTTCTGTCTTCTGAAACAACTCTCGATTACGACGATGGAAGAGTCTACCATCATACCGATGGCAATGACCAGAGAGCCCAGTGTTACGATGTTCATGGAGAATCCCATCATACTCATAAGGATCAGGGTCAGGAACAGGGAAATGGGCATGGAGGCTCCGACGATCAGACTGGCTTTGAAATCGCCAAAGAATAGGAACAGCACCGCCATGGTCAATACGACACCCAATAACAGGGTCTCGGCTACACTGGTCAGGGAGCTGATAATGGAGGAACTGGCATCATAAGTAACTTCAAATTCGATGGCCGGGTTCTCCGCCTGGATCTGTTGTAATTTTTCCTTCACATCCTTGCAGGCATTTACCGTACCGGCACTACTTTTGTTCTTAATGCCGATGCTGACATTGTCCTGTCCGTTGTAACGGCTGATACTGGAAGCATCCTTGGATGCTGTGGTAACATTTGCAATATCCTGTAAGGTAATGACCTGTCCTTTGGTGGTCATCAGGGGTACTTCCCGCAGCTTCTGTACCGTATTGTACTCCATGGACGTCGCCACGCTGATGTCCTGACTGCCCTGGGTCACGCTGCCTGCAGGATAAGTAAAGTCTACGGTTCCCAGCATCTGTGCCACACTGGACATGGTCAGACCGTACTGCTTCATCAGGGTCTCATTGAGTTCTACTTTGATATAATCCTCGGAACCACCGGTGACGGATACCTGTGCCACGCTGGACAGAGATTCCAGTTCCGGTACCACGGATTCATTGACTACTTTTAACAGATCCACATCGCCGACTTCCACTGCGGAGATCGTCATGACATCCATACTGTTCATGTTCATCTCAATGATGGTAGGCTGATCCACGTCATCCGGCAGACTTAACTTCGCCGTCTCCATGGCCGCACGGAGATCGTTGTGACATTCATCAATATCCACACCGTATTCATAGGTAAACAACACCATACAATAATTTTCAAAGGAATAAGAATTCACGGAATCCACACCGCTCAGAGTGGAACCGGAATCTTCAATAACGGATGCCACGAGTTCATCCACGCTCTCCGGGTCTGCACCGGGATAAGTAGCCATGACGATGAGCATAGGCATCTCAATGTCGGGAGTCAGTTCCATCTTGAATCCGAAAATGGAGCTGATGCCGAATACTGCCAGTGCCAGGATCACCAGAAAACAGGATACCGGTCTTTTCAGAGCTAGCTTTGTCAAATTCATTCTGCTGCCTCCCCTACTCTTCTGCCTTCACCGGTGCGGTGACTTCCACACCGTTCATCAGCTTGGGAGACCAGCTGGTGATCACGGTATCTCCGGGCTGTATTCCCTCAGTAACAGAAATCTGTGTATCATCAAACAGATCTGTGGTCACATAGGTCTTCACGGCCTTGCCGTCCACACTTAAGTATACATAAGAACCGGTATTATCATAGTACACTGCATCATAAGGGATCAGCACCGCACTGTCGTTCGTATGATAGGTATCGGTAGTCAGCTTCACGGATACACCGCTGGGCAGATCGCTGCCATTGGCATTTACCGCTGCCTTGATCTGGAACAGGCCGGTCTGCTGATTCACTGCCACACCGATTTCGGTGATGCTGCCGGCGTAGCTGGTGGTTCCCCGCTCCACGGTCACTTCCTGCCCCATGGTCAGTGTATTTTTCACAGCTTCGCTGACCTGAAAAGTCACGGTCATCATATTTTCATTGGCAATGGTATACGCAGGATTGCTGCTTCCGGCAATGCCGTTGACTTCCACTCCCTTGCTCTGGATCGTACCGGAGATGGGAGCCTTGACAGTGTAGTAGGATAATGCCAGTTCCGCACTTTCCACGCCCACATTTGCCAGCTGTTCACTGGTGGACAGCTGCTTCTTCGTATCCTCCAGTGCCTGTCCCTGGGACAATGCCTGGGAACGATCCACAATATTCATGCTGCTCTTTGCTGCATTGTAAGCGGATTCCGCCTGCTGTAATCCAGCCACCAGAGAATTTCTGCTGGACTCCAGCTGTTTCTTCGTTCCTTTCAGTGTCTCGATCTGCGTCTTCATCTGCACAACACTTGACGCATTTCCGCCGCTCACACTGGATGACGCTGCTTTTATGGCATTCTCCAGCTGTGTAATATTTGCATTGCATGCGTCGATCTGATCTGAAAGATCATCATAGTTCTGGTCATAGGCATTTTTCGCCTGGACATACGCGATCTGTGCCTGATCATACCCGGACTGTGCCTGCACTCTGCTGCTATCCATCTGGATATTGGCGGATTCCTGCTGGGTGGTCAGGGCACTGTCTGCCTGCTGCCTTACATTGGCCGCACTGAGCTGTGCCTGTTCTAACTGCAGTTTTGCTGCAGAGTCATCGATTTTGAACAAAACATCCCCGGCATTGACCTGATCTCCCACCTCAAAATAAGTATCCGTCACTGTACCGGAAGCAAAGGGAATGACATAGACCATCTCCTGGGGAGAAACCGTTCCCACAAAGCTGTTCTGCAAGGTCAGTTTTCCGGTCTGGGCCTGCTTCATATCCACGACTACCGCAGAAGTCTCCACAGCATCCTGTGCCCCATTGCTGCCGCAGCCTCCGAGCAACAGACTGCCTCCCATCAACAACGCCATTCCGACGCTGCAATTTCTTTTCCATGTATTGTGCATGATCTTTTCGCCTTTCTGAATAGTTATGAATATGTATTTGCTTTATTAACCGACCGGCCGGTCGGTCAGCATTTGCAGTATACTCCTATGCCAGGTTTTAAGTCAATATTCCAACTCTGCAGATTCTATTAAAAAACTATAAAAAACACATTCCTGAAAAATTTTTTCAAGAATGTGTTCTCTTCTCTCATTATTTTGCATCACACCAGTCTCCGGATTTTGCTCTTCAGACGCTGTAAGGCATTGTCCGTAGACTTTTCGTCTCTTCCCAGCACCTTGGCGATCTGGGTATAGCTCATTCCCGTCAGGTACAAATCCAGCACCTGTTTTTCAAAGCTGCTGAGTTCTGTCTCAATAGCTCTCTCCAGATCTTCCACCCGCTCCTTGTCCAGGAACAGTTCCTCCGGACTCATCTGGGTTCTGGCCGCCAGAGCCTCAATAAGATTTTTCTCCTCATTGTCCGTGCCCTCGCTGCTTCGCTCATACAGAGATACATAGCTGTTGAGCGGTGAGTGCTTCAGGCGCTTGGAAGCCTGCACTGCCGTGTACATCTGTCTGCTGATACACAGATCTGCAAAGGTATAAAAGCTGGCATCTCTGCCGCAGTCATAATCCCGCACTGCCTTGAACAGCCCGATCATCCCTTCCTGGATCAGATCTTCGCTGTCTCCGCCCAGAATATACATGGATTTTGCCTTGCTTCGCACCAGATTTTTATACTTGTCGCAGATGTAATCCATCACCTGTCTGTCACCTTCCCGCAGCTGGTCGATGAGTTCTTCATCCGTCATCTCTTCATATTTGAAATGCTCTGCCATGCTTTCCCCTTTTTTTCCACTCCTATATTACGCCTGTAATCTCTGACGCACGATCTCATAAGCCAGTACGCCTGCTGCCACGGAAGCATTGAGGGAATCGATATCCCCCTTCATGGGAATGGATGCCACCATATCGCATTTTTCCTTCACCAGACGTCCTACGCCCTCGCCCTCGTTACCGATGACCAGACCGATCGGGCCTTTCAGATTCAGATCATACATGGTGGTGCCTCCCATATCCGCACACACGAACCACAGACCGTCCTTTTTCAATTCTTCAATGGTCTTGGCCAGATTCGTCACCTTGGCTACCGGCGTATAATTCAATGCTCCGGCGGAAGTCCTTGCCACCGTCGCGGTCAGTCCCGCCGCACGGTTCTTCGGAATGATGACTCCGTGGGCTCCGGCCAGATTGGCGGTACGGATGATGGCTCCCAGATTGTGGGGATCCTCAATGTTATCCAACAGGAAAATAAAAGGCGGTTCCCCTTTTTTTCTTGCGCCTTCCAGAATATCATCCACCTCCGCGTATTCATAAGCTGCCGCATAGGCAATGACTCCCTGATGCTTTCCGGTCTCGGATAACTGGTCCAGACGCTCCTTGGTCACATATTTTACTAATGTATCATGCTTTTTTGCTTCTCTTTTAATGGTCATCATGGGGCCATCCTGACAGCCATCCAGAATGAATAACTTGTCAATGGGTTTGCCCGCACGATAGGCCTCGATCACGGCATTTCTGCCTTCTATGGTAAATTCCTGATATCCCATGTTTGTCCTTTCTATTGTGAATTTTTATTACAGTTCCATGCCTGCCAGACGGATGCCGTCTTTGATCAACTGCAACATCCGGTCGATCTGTCCCGTCAGGTACAGATAGCCCATCAATGCTTCAAAACCGGTAGCTCTGCGGTAATCTGCCACGGAAGCGTTTTTCGCGGTGGTGTATGATTTGGCGTTGCGTCCTCTGCGGTACACCGCTTCCTCTTCCTCCGTCAGTTCCGGAAGCAGTGCCTCGATCATGGCAGACTGCGCCGGTGCCTTTACATAACGTGTCGTCTTTTTATGCAGATCATTGGCGGAACGGTTAGCTCTCTCCACCACCACGCTGCGGATCACCAGCTCATAAATCCCGTCTCCGATATAGGCCAGGGTCAGCGGAGAATACGCCCGGACATCCTGTCCTTCGCAGGCAAATGCTTCCTTTATTTTCGTAAGAAGGGTTATGCTCTCTTCCATTTTACACCCTCTCTGGTATCTTCCAGCACAATGCCTTTGGCTAACAGCTCGTCACGGATCTCGTCGGCTCTTGCGAAATTCTTCGCCTTTCTGGCTGCCTGACGCTCTTCAATCAGTGCCTCGATATCGCTGTCCAACATTTCCGCTTTCTTGTCTACGATCAGCCCACAGATATCGGACAGAGTCACGATTTCCTGTTTCAGAGCCTCCAGAAATGCCTTGCTGCTATCTGCTTTCGCATTGGAGTTGACGAATTTTACCAGCTCGAAGATAGCTGCCAGCGCATCCGCAGTGTTGAAATCATCGTCCATAGCTTCATCGAATTTGGTCTCAAAGCCCTGTGCCTCGGTAACTAACCGCTTCTCTTCTTCGGACATTTCGGCATCTGCTGCCTTTTCCAGCAGGAACTTCAGGTTATCCACGCTGGTAACGATTCTCTCGTAGCCGTTCTTTGCTGCTTCCATCAGATCGGCACTGAAATTCAGCGGGCTTCTGTAATGTGCGGACAGCATGAAGAAACGAAGTACCTGCAGATCATATTTTTCGGAGATCTCACGAACAGTAAAGAAGTTGCCCAGAGACTTGGACATCTTGCGGTTGTCAATGTTCAGGAAGGCATTGTGCATCCAGTATCTTGCAAAAGGCTTGTCATTGGCTGCCTCGGACTGTGCGATCTCATTCTCGTGATGAGGGAAGATCAGATCTTCGCCACCGGCATGAATATCTATCTCCTCACCCAGATAACGCTTACTCATAACAGAGCACTCGATGTGCCAGCCGGGACGGCCCTGACACCAGCAGGAATCCCAGTAAGGCTCGCCTTCTTTCTTCGGCTTCCACAATACGAAATCCAGGGGATCTTCCTTCTGATCTTCACCGGAGACTAACAGGGAACGGTTACCGCCCTGCAGATCGTCCAGGTTCTTGTGAGACAACTTGCCGTAGTCCTTGAAGCTTCTGGTCCGGAAATATACCGTACCATCCGCTGCGGGATACGCATGCCCCTTGTCGATCAGAGTCTGGATCATATCCAGCATGCCGCCGATCTCCTCGGTAGCCTTAGGGTTCTTGGTAGCGGGCTTGATATTCATTCCCTCCATGTCTTTTTTGCACTCTGCGATATAGCGCTCGGAGATCACGCTGGGCTCCACACCCTCTTCATTGGCCTTCTTGATGATCTTGTCATCCACGTCTGTGAAGTTGGATACATAGTTTACTTCGTAACCCTTGTATTCCATGTAACGGCGCACCGTATCAAATACGATCATGGGGCGGGCATTGCCGATGTGGATCAGGTTGTATACGGTAGGTCCGCAGACATACATTTTTACCTTTCCCGGCTCCAGGGGCTTAAATTCTTCTTTTCTCTTGCTTAAAGTGTTGTAGATTTGAATACTCATGATTTATCCTTTCCTGTCTTAACTGTATTATCAGTTTTCGCTTCTTCGCTCATTACCACCAGCCTGCGCAGCTGCTTTAATTCATCTTCCATTTCCAGTACCCGGTTGGTCAGTTCGGAATTCTCACGCTGCAATACCGTGATATCCTCCCGCACCGGATCAGGGAGGTCTGTCTGGTTCATGGTCTCCTGGGGGAGACTTGCGTTGTTGCGCTTCACCACGCGTCCCGGCACACCTACCACCGTAGATCCGGGCGGCACTTCGCTTAAGACCACGCTTCCGGCACCGATCTTCGAATTATCTCCGATGGTGAAGGACCCCAGGACTTTCGCTCCCGCACTGATCATGACGTTGTTGCCAATGGTGGGGTGACGCTTACCGTGCTCCTTGCCGGTACCGCCCAGGGTCACGCCCTGATACATTGTCACATTGTCGCCGATAATGGTGGTCTCACCGATGATGACACCGTTACCGTGATCGATGAAAAATCCTTTGCCGATCTGTGCACCGGGATGGATCTCGATGCCGGTCTTGCGCACGCCCCGCTGGGAGATATACCGCGCCCAGAAATAATGTCCGCTCAGATACAGCTTATGCGCCAGTCTGTAATGGAGCATGACCTTGAAACTGGGATACAAAAGAACCTCCATGGAGGAATGGATCGCCGGATCGCGTTCCTTGATAATACGGACTTCTTCTTTTAAATTTTTGATGATGCCCATGTTCTCACCTCGAAAAAAATACCGCGAACAAACTCTTCTCTTAGAGACGAATTTATCCGCGGTTCCACTCTACTTAAGGGACGATGCCCTTCACTCCGGCGCCTATGGCGCCATGCACATAACGGGTGCTCACCGGATCCGGATACTGATTACTGTTAACGTTCCCCGGATCAGCTCACAGGCGCACTTCCTTTTCCTCAGACGAAAGCCGCTCCCAGCTTCTAACAGCTTCTCTCTGGCGTCCCACCGAAAAGTACTTTTCCTGCTCCATGCCTTTACTACATATATGATAATTCCTACTAAATAAGATATGCAAAAATGAGGGGTTTGTCAACCCCGGAGTTTTCTACATCACTGCTTTTTCCAACGTTTCCCTCACATATTCATTCAGTGACATCTGGCATGCAGTTGCATGGATCACAAGCTGCTTATGAGTCTCAGGCGCGATCCGGATATTAAAGCTTCCCTTGTATGCTTTTTCCGGAGCTTTCCCCTGTCCTTCACACAGTTGCAGATAATCATCTACCGCCCCATGAAAATCCTCTACCAGACTCCTGGCATCGGTTCCCTCATAAGATATCAAAGACCGTATTCCCATTACTTTTCCGAAAAAGATACCATCTCCCTCTGAAAATTCTACACTTCCGATATACCCTTTATATTCCATCGTATTTTTCAAATCAATCCCTCCTGTTCCAACAGATCACATAATTGTCTGACCTGGTATGCTTTCAATTCCTTTTGCGGATGCGGCTTATGTAGTAATATACTCCCATGCTCCTCACTGGTAAACATCACTCTGGAACCGCTGGTTTTCCCCTTATTGGATTTCGTAAATTCCAGATAATCCAATAAAACTTCCGCATCATGAAAGGTAAATGTCTTCGGTCTGCTTTTTAACTGTTCAATTAGTTTTTCCTTTTGTCCCATTTGTACCCCTTGTTAATTATATTATATTTTTTCTGCTCGTTTTTTGCAACTGTTTTTAGTTGCAAGAATGAAGTTAAAAGCATATTTTCTACCTAATTTCAATGGATTGGAAAATTTCTCCGACATTGGATTCTAATAGAAAACAGATCTGATAATAGAAAAAGGCCCTATGCCATTTATATTAGCATAGAACCTTTGTAATCACAATAGTATTTTATTCTTCCAAAAGCACCCACTGCCCCTCCGGTGCCGCAGCTGTTTTCTCCGTCAGCTCTTATAATCCTCGATCATAGCTTCGATCTCAGCGATCTGCGCTGCGCTGAGCTTCTTGCTCTGGATAAATGCGGCGATCATCTTCGGCAGCGAACCGCCGTAAGCCTTCTCCACGAAAGCCTCCCCCTGGGCTCTGTGGTATTCCTCCTTATTCAATACGGAAGATACGATGGCATTCTCATTTTTGAAAATACCGTTCTCACACAGCTTTTTAATGAACGTATAGGTAGTGGATTTCTTCCAGCCGAACTTCTCCGCGCACTGTTTTACCAGTTCTCCGGAACCGATGGGTTCCTCCTCCCAGATCAGCTCTGCAAATTTGTATTCCGTCTCCGTCATCTGATACATTTCCATTCCTCCTTGTATCCTTCTTAATCCAGCCCTTGCCAATTATGCAATCCTATTGGCTTTTCTGCACTCATCACATTATAAAAGGTCGATAGTATACAGACCTTGTTCTAATCAAAGTCTATATCCTATCGACCTATTTGTCAAGTTCTTATTTTCCGAAATTATCAGCTCTTCGGGCATCCGCTGCAGCTTCCACATCCCCCCTGCACCGCCTGCGCAGTGAGGTCAAAGGGCGTAGTCACCAGACAGATTGCCTGAGAGGAGATTCCCTCTCCGCTGCCGGTAAATCCCAGTCCTTCCTCGGTAGTGGCTTTCACATTGACCTGCCCCACATCGATCAGCAGAGCCTTGGCAATATTTTCCCGCATGGTATCAATGTGGGGGCGCATCTTCGGTGCCTGCGCGATGATCGTCGCATCAATATTTTCGATAAACACATGATTTTCTTCCAGCAGCTCGCCCACTTTTTCCAGCAATTTTATGGAAGAAATACCCTTGTATGCGGGATCCGTATCCGGAAAATGCTTTCCGATATCTCCCAGCGCCGCTGCCCCCAGCAGCGCATCCATTATCGCATGGAGCAGGACATCCGCATCCGAATGTCCCAGAAGTCCTTTTTCATAAGGTATTTTCACACCGCCAATGATCAGGTCTCTTCCCTCCACCAGACGATGTACATCATATCCCATTCCGATTCTCATACTTACAACCTTTCCGCAGACGTTATCCTTTTTCAAAAAGTACTGACATCCCTGTGTCTTACCCGATTCTCCAACCAGCCAGTCCCCAAACCGTTCTGTCCCGTTGCGGCCAGTGCCGGGTGCCAACAATGTCGTCTGCAATATACGAAATCTCTGTCATTATTTTCTCGCCACAGCACAGTCCATCAGATCCTCCGTACTGTCAAATACATAGACCGTATAACTGCCGTCCTCATACACCTTATTGCCCTGTTTCAGCGCAGGCGCCGATGCATATTCCGCGCATTCCTCCGACGTCAGAAGCAGGAATGTCTCCCCGGTATGATACCCTTCCTCATAATATTTCATGGGAGAAGACCACTTGAAATATTCCAGATGTTCGGGATCTCCGATGTTGCCGATCTCCACTTCGCCATTGGTAAGCTCTGTAATGATATTGGCATTATTATAAGTAGCAAAGCCAAAATCATACCCGTTTTCCGCAAGGAACTGCGCCACGGGACGCTTCGTTTCGTTCTTGTCCACCGTCAGGAAAGACATCACCGTTTTGCCCGTTCCAAGGATCAGACAGATTGTAAGCAACGCCGTCACCGCCAGACGGTCAAATGGCATTTTCTCCTCTTCCAGATAAAAGCACAATACCGGCAGTGCAAAAATAAAAATCGTAATATAATACCGCGGCACCATGGTGCTGGTGGTGAAAATAAACACAAACAGATTTAGGACAAAGCTGACTTTCAGGAAAAGTGTGATCAGGCTGCGAAATCCTGTACTCTGCTTTATCTTTCCGTTCTTCACCGTAACATATCCGTAGATGCCCAGCATTACGAAGGCCGCCATGGTCACAATACCACGCAGGGATAAAAAGCCCTTGTCGGGAATATAACCAAAAAGCATTAACAGACAGCCTACTGCATTCTGGATCCGGTCAAACAGCACCCCGTGGTACAGAGCAATGAAATTCGTGGCACCATAGGTCTGGAATACGTATTTGTGACTGATGAACACTACATTGATGCCATAGCCCGCTACCGCGAAAGATGCCCCCGCCAGACTATACAGAAAATATCGCATCCTGTCCGTAGAAAGTAAAGAGCGGAAATGCTCCTTTGTCATCTCTCCGCGGAAGCTCTGAAATTCCTCACCACCCAGCAGATAGAAAAAGGAAGTCAGTACCAGCGGGCACTGTAATGCCAGCAGGTAACGTACGCCGGACATTCCACAGACAATAGCCAGTAGTACATAGAAGATCCACAGGCTGACCTTGCGTTTTGTACTGTATTCTCCACTGCACAGCCGCAGATACATACCGAAGAACCACAACACCAGAATCACATGGGACATGTAGGTATTGCCCATTTGCATGTGTGTCATCATGGTCTCGGAAAAAGGCAAAAGCAACAGACAGGAGCTTAACACCGTAAGCCTTCTGGATACCTTTAACGGCTTCATAAAATAATAATAGGAAGCCAGCATCAGCCCGTAAAACACCAGATTCGTGATCGTGCGGATCACATGCCAGTTGTTGCAGATCCGGAACAGCGGTCCCATGATCAGCTGTGTATACAGCACACGGAACTCCGTGGAATAATACCAGTTCGTCGTTGAAACCATCTGATGCTCCCCCGCAAGGATCCGGGAAAAGATCATCTCTGCCGCCATATCGGAATCCAGCCAGTGATCCTGGCTGATAATATTAAGTCCCAAAAGGAGCAGAAGTGTGGCTCCCAACAGGATATAAGGTATCTGTTTTTTCAGTGTTTTCATACCGCAGACCTTTCTGAATTATGCCTATCTATTCTTTCCTAACTATACACGATTTGCCGCGAAAGCACAACTGCGGCTTTTGCGGCAAATACATAAAATTCCTCATCTACTTAAGATTTTTTTCTCTTGGGGAAGCTGTTACCGATGCCCGGCTCTTCCCGTTTCTTTCTCTTTTTCGCTTCTCTCTCCGCTCTGTCCCCGGAGTATTTACGGTCCGCTGCCTTTCTGTCGCGGCCGCTCCATTTTCTTCCGTCCTCGCGGTTCTCGTCTCTGCGACGTCTTCTGTCCTCTCCGGAACCGGTGCTGCCATCATCTCTGCGGTCTCTGTCACTACGGCCGAATCTTCTGCGGTCCCCGTCTTCGCGGCTGAACCTCCGTCTTCCGTCTCCTCTGCCGAAACCACGGCCTTCGCCATCGTTTCTGCCGAAACGTCCCTTCTCTCCGAACCGTCCGCGGCGCTGTACATAATCATCTGCGGCGATCTCCTCGCCCTTGTCGCCGACCTGATATTTCAGCATGGCTGCCGCCAGATCCAGTGCATCGCAGCCTTCCTCTTCCATTTTCCGCTGTAAAAAGCTCTTCATCAGTTCAACGTCTTCGTGCTCATGCAGTTCCCACGCCTTGTTCAGATATTTATCCGCTTTCGCTTTCAGAACCTTTGCTGCGCCGGGAAGCTTTTTCTCGGTAATGGTGGTATGACAGACTCTCTCGATCTCGCGGATCTTACCGATCTCCCTACTGTTGGCAAAGGTAAAGGATCTGCCCTTTCTTCCGGCACGGCCGGTTCTGCCGATACGGTGCACATAGTACTCGATATCCTGCGGAATATCGTAATTAATGACAGCTTCCACATCATCCACATCAATACCTCTGGCTGCCACATCCGTAGCGATCAGAATGCTGGCTCCGCCGTTACGGAAACGGTTCATGGCCACATCACGCTGCGCCTGGGACAGATCGCCATGCAGCCCTTCTGCCTGGAAGCCCTGCTGCTTCAACAGATCCGCCAGTTCGTCCACCTTTTTCTTCGTATTACAGAAGATCAGGGTCAGCTTCGGCTGATAGTACTCTAACAGCCTTACACAGGCTGCATCCTTGTCCTGATTTTTCACACGGTAGAATTTCTGGGATACCAACGGAATCGTCAGTTCTTTTGCCGCTACTTTTACTATTTTTGCATCCTTCTGGAACCGGTCCGTGATCTCCAGGATCGGCTTCGGCATGGTAGCGGAAAACAGTGCCGTCTGGTGCTCTCCGGGAATCTGTCCCAAGATCAGCTCCATATCCTCACGGAAGCCCATGTTCAGCATCTCATCTGCCTCATCCAATACCACCATGTTCACCAGATCCAGTTTGATGGTATGTCTGCGCATGTGATCCATGACGCGTCCCGGGGTTCCCACGATAATCTGCACGCCCCGCAATCCTGCGATCTGACGACTGATATCCTGTCCACCGTAAACGGGAAGCACCTTGATGCCATGCATGTATTTAGCGATTTTCCGCAGTTCTTCCGCGGCCTGGATTGCCAGTTCTCTGGTAGGACATAAAATAATGGTCTGTAACTTCTTCACATCGGGATTGATGTGCTGGATCGCCGGAATGCCGAATGCAGCAGTCTTGCCCGTTCCGGTCTGTGCCTGTCCGATAATGTCCTCACCCTGTAATAAATAGGGAATCGCCTGCTCCTGGATCGGAGACAGTTTCTCGAATCCCATCTCACGGATAGCGCGCACAATGCGGTTGTCCAATAACGGCTCGATGGAGGCGATGCCGTCCTGCTCATTTTCCTGCTGCACGCTTGTCTCGTCCTGCAAAATTTCCTGTTCCTTTACTGCTTCTTCATTTTCCAAAAAATAACTCACTGAATGCTCCTTTTAATTAACTCCACACAACAATTCAGAACCGCATTCGCAAAATCGTCTCTTTGAGACTTTCCTTTTGCGAATGTCTGGGTTCTCACCAAAGTCATTTTCAAAAATGCCCTTTGAAATGCAAGCATTTCACGTGCATTTATGAAAATAACCTTGGTTCTGAATTGTTGCACAAAAAAAGAAATCATTGCGATGCGCTTCTGATTTCTTCCATCAAATCTCAACAACATTTCGTAGTATAGCATGGAAGCATTGAAAAAACAAGTAATTTCCTTTACTATAGAATAAAAACTTGAACTTTCTGAAAGGCATGGAGATTTTTATGATACAGACATTACACATTGTACCCGAATATAACGAAGACCTGATCTATCCCGCCATCTGTAAAAGCATGGAGGCTTTAAACATTGCGGCAGACCTGCGTCCGGAGATGAAGATCGTCATCAAGCCGAACATGGTCATGGCAAAGTCCCCCGATTTTCCGGCTACCACGCATCCGTTGGTGGTAAAGGCCGTGATACGGTGGCTTAAGGAACAGGGCATGCAGCATATCACCATCGCCGAGAGTTCCGGCGGTCTCTACAATGTCGAAGCCATGAAGCATGTCTACCATGTCTGTGGCATGGATGCGCTTAGTCCGGAAGCCGAACTGAATATGGATTTTTCCGCGCAGACCGTCAACTGTCCCTCCGGATTCAAGAACCACAGTTTTCACCTGATCACGCCCATCGTGGAGGCAGATTACATTATCAATATCTGTAAATTGAAAACCCACGCCATGACCGGTTATTCCGGCGGCATCAAGAATCTCTTCGGTACGATTCCCGGTCTGGAGAAGCCGCAGATGCACTATCGCTGGCCCGAGATCGAAGATTTCTCCAACATGCTCTTAGAGCTGGCACAGACCGTAGCTCCGCAGCTTACCGTCATTGATGCCATCGATGCTATGGAAGGCAACGGTCCCACCGGCGGCACCTCCCATCCGCTGCACATGCTGTTGGCTGCCAGAGATTTCTATACCCAGGACTGCTTTGCCGCCGGACTCATGGGGCTGGATCCCATGGAGATCGTCATGCTGCGACAGGCTGCGGAAAAAGGATTAGCGCATCCGAAAGACCTGGAACTTGTCGGCGACCCGGTTCCCGTGGGGCTGTCTCCCTTCCAGAAACCGGATACCATCAAGTTGGATTTCACGAACGGAGTACCGAAATTTTTGCGGAAACCGTTTACTTTCGTTGCATCCAGACTGTTAAAATCCTATCCCCAGCTCAATGCGGAGAAATGCGTGGGATGCGGAAAATGTGCGGAAAGCTGCCCGGCTCATGTAATTAAAATCGAAAACCGCAAGGCAAAATTCCGTAGAAAAGGCTGCATCTCCTGCTTCTGCTGTCAGGAAATGTGCCCCCTGAAGGCAATTTCGGTTAAAAAGGCATTATAAGGATTCCAGTGCTTCCAGCCATTGTTTTTCTTTTTCAGTCAGGTATTCTGCGGGGGATATCTTGTGATCCTCCGTAGAATAGAACAGATTCGGTTCATAATCGATATCCGCGACATACACAACATAGGTCGAATCATTGACCCATGTATTTAAATTGCTGAAAAATTCTGAAATATCCTCTTTGGAACTGCTCTCTCCCATTTCTATTTTCGCTGATTCCACTTCGTATTTTGCATTACGATCTTCAAAGAAGACCTCATATTGGTAAGTAAGTGTATCCATTCCGCTCCAGAAATTTGTCTGGATCAGATAGTCTTTTCCCTCTACTGTCGTAACAAACATCTGCCCATTTCCCACATGTGTAGGAGAAAACTCTCTGTTTATGAAAGCGTGGATTTCAGAAAAATCACCCTCCCCTTCTTCTGCCAAATAATGCTGTTCGGCTGATACATAGAACTGTCCGAATGCAGTTCTTCCATTCATTACATCTTGTAGCGTAGCACCTTCCGGAACGGTAAGAAGAATCGCGTTCTTCTGTCCGTCATGGGTAATATCTGCCGAAAACTGTGCCAACACCTCACTATACGCTATCGGCTTCCCATATTCCGCATTCTCATATGGTGCCTGTACACCTATTTTACCTATAGAATACTCATATCCTTCCGAAAAAGTGAGCGGTGCAGAAACACCGGGCGCTGGTCCATACTCTATCGCACGGCCCTGGAAAAATAATGGCAGAGTACCATGAATCCAGAACTCCCCTTCCTTATATTCTATATAGACATGCGAACCAAAGCAGGTGCTCTCAAATCTGCCCCCACACTCTTCTTCCTCTGTCTGCAGACAAGCCTGCCAAGCCGGTTTCTCATTCTTTTCATTCCCCGTGTATATACCAAGCATCTGGTATTTGGCATCGTACTTGTAGGTAATCCTTCCGTCGATATTTTCTACGATGTCATCAGAGGACAGATAGAATACCGGTTGTTCCTTTCCTTCTTCTATAACGGCAAGTCCCATCAGATATATCCCGGTGCCCCTCCCATCGCAAAAGGTAACTGCGTACTCTTCCTTCCGGTCTCCGTCCACATCCATCTTATACGCTCCAACGATCTCCAGAGGCGTCAGGGGATGACCGTCAAGTTGAAACGGAATCTCTTGTTCTCCGTCCACAATGACATAGTTATCTTGCTCCCGGTCTAAACATACAGAAACGTTGCTTTGCTCTTCCAGCCAGTACTCTGTGCGGTTTGTGTCTTCCGGCTCCGTCACGACCTCTACCTGTGTAGAGGTATCTTCTGTTGTACTTTCTGCGACTGCCTCCTCACGAAATTCTGTGTTTTCTGTTTTTTCCGAGGTATTTTTCTGCCCACAGGAAGTAAACAGCATGGTACTAAAAAGCAGTAGCGCAATTAATTTTTTTTTCATAGTTTCCCCCGTCTACATTATGTGTTAAGTTCATGAATTCATGATTCAATTCGCCGTTCGCCAATCACGCAAGCGTGTTGACTCTCTTGCGCTCATTATATCATAAGCTCACGAATTCGTGCTTTCGCACTTCACATCCCGCTTCGCGTGATTATTCGTTCGCTAATGAGCCCAGAAAACCAAATGTCTGCTTCGCAGCCGCTTGGTTTTCTCTGAGGCTCATTATATCATACTTTGTAACTCCATGTTGAAAATATGCTCATCATCTATTATTGTTTTAATTGCATACAAAATTTTTACAAAAATAGCAAAAAACTTGTTGACAAAGCGATGTACCCATTGTATACTTAACAAGTCAGTTGCGAGAGCAACGAAATGGAATCTTAGCTCAGCTGGGAGAGCATCTGCCTTACAAGCAGAGGGTCATAGGTTCGAGCCCTATAGGTTCCATTCCAACTTCGGTTGGTCATATGGCGAGATAGCTCAGTTGGCTAGAGCATGCGGTTCATACCCGCAGTGTCGAGGGTTCGAATCCCCCTCTCGCTATGCTTAAACCCTTGATTTTTCAAGGGTTTTTTATTTTTGTGTTGCATTTCGTGTTGCATTAAGTTATTTCCTATAATTTATTTCTCTGTAAATAGCCATTAATATAAAAAGGACGAAGAACACCCCTTCTTGCTCTTCGTCCTTTTCCCCATGACAAGGATTCTATGGTTTAATTTCAGAGTACCATACCTTCTGCCGCCCCGTCAATTATAGAATGCTGCCTGCAGGCTGTTATATCCTGCCTTACCATCTGCTGTGAGATTAAGCTTTTTCTGCAGCTTAATTGTCTCCGTTCTGGCAGTCTTTCCATACCGGCCATCGGTGTCCTGATTACCACCAAGGATCTCGTTACAACGTGTCTGCCACCATCTGGCTACCTCACCGGTAGATCCCACCTTATATGTAAGCCCTACGCGCTTGGCCTGCAAACAGATCTGCTTTCGGACATACTGTGTGTTCTTGCCGTCCTTGCCATCCTCTGTGAGCTTACGACCGTATGCATCCCGGTATCCGTCTGCATTGGCCGCCACCTGGAAGTTTTTGATATTGATATTACAGGTCTCTTCCCTCTGTGCCGGAACAGATACCATTTCAAAGTCTGTGTAAAAAATATTGATGTCACACTTGCCACTGATCCCGGGAACAGATCCGGAAGAAGTATACTGCCAAATATCTGCAAGATTCAGCTCTGCTTCCGTCAGGCTAGTGCCGTATCTCGCATACCAGACATATACTTTTCCCAGCGCTGCAACAATCTTATCCATGTCAAAGTAATTTTTGAGATAATCCCTGTTGGTGTAAATCACCGGAACATGTCCTCTTTCTTTTACTTTGGACAGGAAAGCAATCGCCATGTTTGTGGCCAAATCTTTTGTGATATTCACGCCCTTCGTTCTGGCATATCTCACGGTATCATATTCGAGATCATATGCAACCGGACATTTCTTCCAATACTTCTCTACCTGGTCACAGCAATAGTCCGCTTCATTTTTTGCCATGAGCACTGATAATGCATAGGAAAACCAATAGATGACAGCTGCTACTCTCAGATTAAAACATGCCAGCGCATTGCTCACGAATTTTTCATCCACGTTATTTTTGCCATAACCTGCGCGGATTCCGATACGCTTGTAGCCGGCATCACGTACTTTTTTGATGTTGACGGTACCGTTGTGCTTGGAAATATCCGGTCCCTTATATAATTCCTGTTTCATAATCATTTTCCCTTCTTTCCGTCAAAGTCCAATAAATTTCGGAGCAGCTCGTACATACCGGTGGCCGCCAGCCCAGAGATCATACCGCCCAGCACAACCTCCGCATTGATTCCCGCCTGCAGGTGGATAATGATTGCAATGATGGTTCCCATGCTCAATGATGCCAACGGAATAAACTTGTTCGGAAATTTGTCAAATGCTTCCTTAAGCACATAGCCTGTCAGCAGACAGATTCCCAAAATAATAGGGTCTACGAGTTGCAATAAAAATGATAAATCCATAATGTTATTCCTCTCTTTCTTATTAAATTAAAAGGCCTGAACTGCTGCATAAAGCAATCCAGTGATCAAAAAAGTTACGATTCCTCCGATCACAGCACTGACTAATGCTCTCTTGGTATTGCTCCACTCTTTTCCCGGGGCATTTTCCATTTCATCTACACGACTGTCCATCTTATCGACCTTCCTGTCGAGGCTGGCCACTGTCTCATTGGTGTGCTTAACCTCTTCCACCAATTGGATCATCGTATTAGACATGGTATGTATCTCCTTGACCACAGGTTCCAGTTCTTCCAATCTGTGTTGGTTTGATTTTGCCCTCTGTTCTACTTCTGTCAGTCTATGTTCGACATCGAGTTCGTTCATTCGTTTATCACCCCCCCAGATGTTATGACTTCCTTTTTTTCTATTGTAATATATGTGGCTTTCTTTTTTGTACCATTTTAGTTGCTTGTCTAGCATAAAGTGATTTTCGCATACCCATCACCGGATCTAACACCGTTGGACCAGGAACCATTTGATACTCCGCCAATGTATCCAGAACCTCCACCGCCGCCAGCAGTCCAGGCGCTATCGCTATCTTCTCGTCCATAAGCTCCACCGTAAAGCCCACCGCCACCAGCTGCTAACCATTCACTACCAGAATTCCATCCACCATATCCAAAACCACCGTTATAACCAGCAGGACTACGTGATTGTGTTCCTCCAGCGCCACCTTCGTACCCATCTCCAGCATAGTGTTGTGCGTAACCATAACCTCCAGATGCGCCACCTCCGCTACCGCCTTGATAACCGTGACCTAAAACACCACCATTTGGGCTGTGACCAGCACCAGCACCACCACCGCCACCAGCAACAATAAATAATCCACTGGTATTGCCATATTCCCTTAATGTACCATTTCGAGTACCAATATGAGTAGCCCCTCCACCAGGAGCATCATAAGCTCGTCCTCCACCATTGTAAGTATATCGATATTGGCGTATAGCTCTATTTCCGTTTTCTCCTACACAAATATAAATAACTTGTCCTTGATTTAGTGTGACGTAACCAGCGCCATATCCACCATATCCGGGAGTCGCTCTATCGCTGGCTCCATTATTATTTCCACCTTGAGCGCCCCAAACCTCCAATAAGTAAGTACCAGTGACAGGAGCCGTGAAACTCTGCATTCCACCGGTATATCCATACGCATAAACAGACTGAATCCACTGCGCTGATACTGTAATATTACCAGTCAGTGTAATCTTTGCTCCAACAGCACCATAATTCCATCCATTAAACTTATAATTTGTTCTGCTATAACCATTCGCAGGTAAAGTAATAGTAGGATTCGCAATATTACCATTATTATAATATTGGGTACCGCTAATACTTGCTACTGATCCACTAGTAGCTCCATTACCATTAAAAGTCGCAGTTAAGGTCCTTTTATACACAGCATACAAGGTAACCGGTTCGTCTCCCATTACCTTAGATGCCACTACAGTACTTGATGCCGTATTATCTTCGCGCCAGCCGACAAACGTCCAGCCGGGAAAATGATTTATGTAATCGACCGTTTTAGGAGTTAAACAGGATGCTTCACTGTCTATCTCTTCCTGCGCATAGTCACTCGAATTAAAGTAATATGTAACCACATTCCCGGCGCTATATACCTTCGTGCCGTTATTATACCATTTCTTTACCTTCTGACCGTTATGTCTCACGTTCTTCAGCGTTGTGTTATTTGTCTTGCTCATTCTCTATCTACTCCTCGTAGTCTGCTGTCTTAGTGACTAGTGTGCCGGTACTGGCATCAAAGGACACTACATATAATACCTGCCCAAATTCATCGCCAATCCGCTTTTCCAGGTCGTTCATATTCTCAGCTGAAAATGCATCACCTTCCTGCAACACAGATCCTTCACTTCTTTCCACCGTAACCAACTCATTAGATCCGTCCTCTTTCGTCAGTTTCCGGCGGGTGGGATATTCCGACTCCCTATCCTTCCATTCCTTCTGTTCAAACATTCCGTTCCCTCCTTATAGCAATAATCCAACAGCGTCCCCAGTATATATCTCATTGCCTGCATAATAATTAAACTGCGCACTTACTACCTCATACACATCATTTAATATCTGTTCAATGGCATTGTAGTCCTGCCATGTGTTAAAGGGCAGTTCCGGCACCTCTGGAGTATCCTTATGTACAAAATATGCTGTTCTGATTGCTGTGATATTATCTCTCATATCAGCAAAGTAACTTTCCGTCGGCAGCTCCGGAACAGCGTCTACATGACTGGTATTCTGCAATTCCAGTACATCAAGCAATATCTGTATATTGTTCTCGATCCTCGCCAGATCTACTGCGTTAATGCAGCCTTTCAGCCCGGCCATGTATTCCGCCTGTTGTTCTGCTGTCAGATTGCTCCATCCTGCCGTCAGCAGTTCCCTCGCATGCTCTACATCTTTCTGCGTGCGGTCTGTCACCGGTGGGATCCACTCATACGGATAGCTATAGGCTGCCGGTCCCGCAGACACCTTCGCACGATACTTAGCTCTTCGATTTCTTTTGTAATATGGATTGATTGGCCGCAGATCCATCAGATCAGCCCCCTCTCTCCTGCATAGATTTCACCGGTATATGCCGGATCCTTGGTAACCACGCTATAGCCCCTGCATTTTGCCGTTGCTATATACCCCCCAGTCAGATCCACTGACTGGCTCTCGATCAATGTCGTCGCCATGTGTCCACCAATTTCCCGTACATTTACCCAGTTTCCTACCTGTTCCTTATCTTGCAGATACTTCATATCTAACTTTTTCTGCATGGCATAATACTTCAGCAGATTTTCCGCCACATCGCAAATCAGGTCGGTATTATACAACGTGCATCCGTTATATTTCTTTTTATTTTCCGTCTCACCAGCCGACAGCATATCTACGTCTTTATGGTAGGTATATGCATTACTGGCATACTTCCGCCCGACAATTGTGCATTGCCCGGTCTCGGTCATACTGACTACAATGTAATTGGTCTTCACCTCTTTTATTGCTCCGGCAGATACCGTAACAGATGACGGCAGATACGGATCCGTAAAAGTAAGTTTCGTATCCCCGGATTGCAGCGTATCTTTATAAATCTCAGTATCTTTATCCTCCAGAGAATACTTTTTGCACTCTATCGAGATTCCGGATATATATTTATCCAGTGCTACTTTTGTGCACCCATTAAATTTCCTATCCGTGCCCACGGTCGCTGACACATACTTATCTGGTTTATATACTCTGATTGTGTCGCTGCGGCTGTCATCCGCTACCGCCCCGCAGGCAAAGCATATCTGTTGTAATGCCTTTCGACACGTTTGGACACCAAGATATCCTGTCAGCGTAATATCTGCCACGTCTGTGGCTATGGTGTATTTTTTTATCCCTGCCGCCGCAAAGACCGCATGCAGGATATTCTCCGCCCTTTCATCGACATATATCTGCCCATCATAAAATGTGTACTTATCCATCAAACCTATCGCGTCTATAAGTTTAAAACCTGCCACATTTTTACTAAAAGAAAAATCATCCACATAAAATGCTCCGATGGGAATTCCGATGCCATTCCGGTACTCTGTAAGGATGATCTCCTGCGTCTTCTGGATGGATTTCCATGCACCATCATCATTACCAATATCAAAATCGCTGTTCACGTCCACAATGGCCAGATCCGCTTTATTAATAGGAATGGTGGCCGAGGTGACATCAATATCCTCCTGTACCTTCCCGGTCTGGATCATATCCTTATCCCATACAATGTATTTGCCATAAAGCATGTATTGCAGTTTGATATATCTTCGCGGATACACCGTCCGGACAAATTCGATCTCAATACGGCCGTAGTTTTGTACCTGATTGTCACATACATACACCAGCCCATCCGGATAAAACATCTTGCTGATCAGTTTGATTCCGGACATTGTGTACCAGGTGATTCTAAGCTCCGCTGGGTATTCGTCCTCGAAATACAATGTAATTGCGGCAGATGAATGCTGCGCAGTAAATTGTACCGCCAATTTAGGATTGTTCTCAAAAGTGCAGTCATCCAAGGATTGTTCCGCACTCCAGAATGCTATATCTTCCGGATCATCTGACAAAATGCTTTTTTCACCCGACAAGAGGAACTGGTTCCACTCCGTAGTGCCATAGGCTTCCTGCTGATGCTCTGCTTCAAACAGTTCGATATTTCCTATGGACTGGTTATCATCCGTAGAAGGAGACGCATCTGACAGTGCCGTGACGTCTATAAATTTCATTTCTGCCTTGCAATATGTCCTCATATCTCCCCCTTACGGTGTCTTGTATGGCTTCTTAGAAGTCATCTTCCAGGATAATCCTTTATACTGTGCCCCAGTCTCCAGTACCTTTTCCACTTCATCTTTGATGCTGGAGAAATATCCGTAAAAATCAAATTGTTTGCTAGCGTCTGGAAGTGTCACATGGTGAAAGCGATTCTCGCAATCCGTAATATGTTCTATCAGTTGATCATATAATTCCGCATCCTCGATCAGACCGATAGATATGGTGTAATTTTTATATAGTCCGATGGTTTCAATCTTGATGTCTCCATCTTCCGATCTCTCCGCATATTTTTCCAAGAAATCCAAATTTCTCTTGATAGATATTAAAGGGATGTTATATGTAATTCCGTCTATGATCAGGCCCTGTGTATATTTCTTTTCCATACTTCATCCCTTCTTATCCTTCTGCGATTCCTAACCGTACCTCTTCATTCTGAATATGCGGCAAGAACAGTCTGCCGCATGTCTCCCCGTCCAGAATCAATGACGCATCTATGGAGCCGCCTGTCTCCGGCATCCTATCGGCAATCTTCTCCGCAAGCGTGTCCATCCAGCCTGTGTTCTGTTCCAGCGGCAATACCGCCTCCCGGCCGGCTTCACCGATTTCTGCCAGCGTTGCTCCAGTGGTAATGCCGCCGTTGGCCAGTCTGGGAATAGATACTCTTCCTATTTCTGACAAATTGATACTAAATGATTTTCCACCCAGCCCCGGCACCCAATCCGGAATATCCACATGGATGCTGTTTAATGCCCGAATCATACCATTAATGGCATCTATTACTCCGTTTGCCATTGTCTCGACTATCGACAAAATGCCATTCACGATATCTTTAAATATCTGTTTTGCATCTGCCCACATCTGCTTCCAGTCGCCCCGGATCAGATCGCCGATAATCGCGAACACACCTTTTATCACTTTCAGCAACGTCGTAATGATATCTGCTATAATATCCGCCGCAAACTTTACCTGTTTTCCCAGCATACTCAAAACAGGCATGAGCAACGGTAAAACGTTGGATACGATCCATTGTAACGGTGCTTTCAGATAATTCTCCCAGAATAGCTGTATGTACTCTATCAACACACCGAGCAGTTCCATAAAGGCATCTATCATTGGTTTCAGATGACTCTGGTAAGTATCATCAAACATAGCTGCCCATTCCATCAATACCGGCTGCATGCTATCATTCCAAAAATCCAGAAAAACACCCAGCAGATCAGATATATCTGTGGTAAAACTGTCAATGAACGGTGATATATAATTGAAATAAAGACTATTAAACCCGTCTCCCACCTGTCCGACGATATCCGATACTGTTCCTGAGAACAGAGCCAGTACATCTATGATGTCTTGTACCGCCGTTGCAATATCATCCTGGTTATTTACAAACGGATCCAACAACAGGTGTAAAATGTCATCTGCAAACTGAGTTGCAATAGAGGATACTGATAAAAAGGCATCCGAGAACATCTGAATCAGATTCGCAGTCAACTGTTGCCCGGAATCACTTCCAAACGCTGAAAAAATCAGCGCGAACGCTGCTGCCGCAGATGCAGCCAATAGCAAAATATCTGCTCCGATATCAAACATCTGCGTGAGATGCTTCTTGATATCGTCTTTGTTGTCATCCAGGTACTTCTTAATTCCCCCGGTAAGGTTCTGCGCGATGGTCGCACCTATGCTGACAAAGGATGCCGCAATTGTCCCCAGGCTGGTGACGAATGTAACAGCAAAGTCCCTTGCAGCATTCTTCACAGATTCCGCACTGAAGATATCTATAAAGCTGTCCTTGATGGATGCCAGATTGCTACGAATATTCTGTACCTGTCCATCAATTCCAAGCTTTTCAAAGGCTTTCTTCCAGCCTACCGAAAACTCTTCTTTGATCTGCTTTGCAAGATCTTTTACTTTTCCAAGTTTGGAAGCCATCTTATCGCTGACCTGTACTTCTTCGTACATACCAGCGGTACTGCTGCCGCTTCCCCCGGAATCGTTTTTCTGTAATACATTCAGGTCATCGAAAGCTGCCAGTGCTCCTGCTGCCTTTTTGGCAACACCGGATGTCTTTTCCAAGGATTTTGCATAATCGACCTGCTGCTGTTTCGCTCTGGTCCATGTACTCTGCCCACTGAGCAGAGCAATAAACTGATTCATGGTGTTGATTGCTTTTGTCAGCCAGTCACACAGCCTTGCCAGCGCCGGTGTCACCATAGATACGATGGGAGCCGCCAGTGTCCCCAGTGCATTGTTCAGTGTGGCAATGGAGCTTTTCAGAGAGGACATCCGCTCATTAAAGCTGCCGGAGTACTTGGCCATGTTCTGGATCCCGGTCTTAAAGGATCCTACCATTGCATTAAAGGCTTTCGTAATCCAATTAAAGATAAGCAGAGACAGTGCTATACCTTTTAACCGGCTGAGTAGTGTGGACATCAATCCTGCAGACTTCTTTGCAGATTTTCCTACCTTTTCAATCTGCTTTGCTCCTGCTCCGACCTTCTTTTGCTCAGAATTTATTTCCCGTATTTGATTTTTAACTTCTGCAAGATGTTTTTCTGCCTCATTATATTTATCATATCCAGCAGTTAATCCTGCTTTTTTCATATCGGCGATCTGAGCTTCTGTATCTTTTTCTTCCTTAAGCAGATCAACTAATTTCTGATTAGTTATTGTTGCGCTGTTAAAAATAGCGTTTAAGCGATTCTGTTCAGCTACTTCTGCATCTATTTCTTCTTTAACTTTGCTCTGAGCCTCTACTAATTCGTTTACTTTTTGCTTCTGTTCAGTTAGCTTATCAGATATTTTCTGATATTCTTCTGTGTTTGTCTGATCAACATACGCATTATGGGATAATTCTAATTGCATCTTTGCTTGCACTAGCTCAGATACACTTTTTTCAGCATCATTCAGATTCTTTATATATGACTGCAAATTTTCGTCACTGAATCCTAAATCTCTCATCTGATTTAGTTCATCATTAGCAGATGACATTTTTTGTAATGCTTGTTCCAACTGATTTTCAAGCTTCTTAAATTCTTCTGTTGGAATCCTAATGTTTGTCAACTTTTCTAACTTATTTTCTAATTCTATAGTTTTATCTTTTCCAGATTTGATTTTTTCTGTAAAAGAATCAAATTTAGCCTGAAGTTTGTCCACCTTGGAAGATGACTTTTCTAATGCTTCTGTAAGTTGTGCTATCTTCGGCTGTATATCCGCATTTTCAATTTTCGTCTTGATCCTGATCTCACCATCATATCCGCCAGCCATCTATACAGCCTCACTTTCTAAACACTTTCAGTGCTTCCTCTTCCGATTTTTTCTTCATCCGCGCCATCATGGCATCGTATTCGTCGATTTTCGCAGCTTCTTCTTCGGTGTACTCCTGTCCAGGCTGTTCCAGTGCATAGATCTTCTGTGCCTCCTGGATTGCCTTCTTTTCCGCATCCGACTTTGCTTCCTCTTTCCTTTTCCGACGTATCTCTATAGCCTGAAGAAAAGAGGACTGTTTGTGGGGCATATTCCACAGCAGACCGCAGAACTTCCACCAGTGCATGTCCTCTGTGGCAAGGTCAATCCCGTAGATGCTGCGAAAGTCTGCGTATATCCGCCACTGATCGATATCATAATCAATCAGTTTCCTCTTCTCTTCGCTGCTTCCTATGCCGTCATGGTACCAGCCGTTCATAAGCCACTGGATACATTCTTCTGCGCTTTTCCCCTGCGGTACCGGTCTCTCTTCCGTCTCATCATCAAACATGAGGCTCAGGATGATACCTGCCTTTTCATACTGTGCAAGATCTCTATCATCCTGCACCAGTGCAATCTGTATACCGATGCGGTAATCGCAATTCACCCGGTAGACCTTATTTGTCCCGGGTTCCATCCATTCTGTTGGAAGCGGATCCAGCATGACGTTCGTCATTATTTACCGCCCCTTCTCCGCGTATTGTATTTCTGCTTCATCTGCTCAAATCTGCGTCCGAACAGATTGTTCATCACCGGGATCACCTGCTCTACGAACTCAAACAGTGCTGTTTCGTCCGGCACGATATCCCCATAGATATTTCTGATGGTCCCCTCTCCGAAGAGTTCATCCAGTGCTGCGATGATCTCCTTCAGATACTTCACGCGGATGTTATTGATATCCAATGCGATCCTGATATCATTTCCGGTATCTCCCGTGAACATTTCCTGTGCCTCATGGTCATTCTTCCATTTCTTCATCTCTGCATCGCATCTTTCGGAGATGCTGTTGAGCTGGTCAATGATATGAGCAAACTTATCCGCACTCCGTGCATCTGACACGTTGATCCGCAGGACAGTTACCACCTGGTCATCATCCTCATCCCTGATTGCAATACTTTTATATCCTGTACTTAACTTAACCTGTTCCATATAATTACCATCCTTTCAGAAATGGGGCAGGACTGAAAGGAACCCGCCCCATTATGTTAATTATTGATTAACACCTACGTTTATACATTACCGGTCTGCTTTACAGCCCACTCATATCCGCCCTCGGAAATCGTAATGGTTCCGACCTCAACATCTCCATTGCCATTGATCTGTATGGAAGATGTAAGGTTGTCTCCGCCAGCTCCGCCGGTACTGGACGGGCATACGGTAACCGGTACCCTGATGCAGTCTCCGGACGTTCCAGTGATATCCGTCTTGTAAAATCTGTAATAATAGGTATTACACTTTTCTCCAGTCGGAAACGTCTTGAACATAGTGTTGATTGCTGTCTGCATCTCATCAGACAGATGATCGCGTTCCGGTGTCATGGATAGTGCATACCCTTTTACGGTATTGCTCGCATTTTTCATATTTACATACTGGTCAGACTGTGTGTTCGGTCCCCAGTCTTCTGTGATCTCTTTATAGCCATCGCCCATCTCAACGATTTTGGGAGTCTTACCACCCATCAGAGAGCCAATGTCCAACAGAGATACCATGTTAGTCCTATCAAGTGCCATTTCTGATTTTCCTCCTTATTTTTTATAAAAATACTTTAGCTGCATGTTGATTGCATAAGTAGTGCATTTTTCATTTTTTTCCACGCACCCAACAGGGGATGTGCGGTTAATGGATTCCATCTGGATGTGATTGTCCTGAAATCCAATCCTGCTCTGCTCCATCCATGCTGCCAGCTTGTCCAACAGATCCTGTGCATCGATATTGGCAGTGTTGGTATCGGGAGAACAACGGTAAGCCATCTGAAACGGCACCTGTGCTTCATAGCTTCCGCTCACATACTTTTCAAGGTAGACCGCCCCCTGCAGAGGAAACAGGCCTATGGATCTGTCAGGATTGATGTCATTGCATTTCACGGTACTGTTATCCGCCGCGAATCCCTCCGGATAATCCGGATACTTTAATACCAGTTCCAGCAATCCTCTCATTGCCGTACCGGCATCCGTTACTGTAAGTTGCTCTTTCTCTGCCATTTACGCTCCTCCTACTTCGTAATGTGCCAGAACATCCTCGTAGATATTGCATCGTGTCACACGGTACACATCGCTATAATGTTCCTTCGCCCACTGATACACATCCTTGTCCGGCAGAATTGCACCGGTGCAATTTCCCAGGATAAAGAAGTCCTCCGCAGGAGAAAATGTCATGCAATCCTTTTTCTTCTCTTCCGGTAGTCTCTTCCATTCTTCCGGAGTGACATACGGTTTCGGCATATTGCCAAAACTCACATACAATGTTGCTGTATCCGCACTGTCTGTGCCCTTAGCAGACACATTCTTCTGCTGTGTCCTCACCAGATCTGCACGCTCGATTAGCGTTACATAATATGTCTCTTTCTCCGTCTTAGGGTCCATCGATCGATTGATCACCGTCACCTGTTTATTGTCCCAGAATGCCATCCTTACACCCCCGCATATAAGAGACCGGTACCGGCCAGATATTCGCAGGCTGTGTCATAGCACAGACGGTTCTGAGCCGCCTTATCTCCGATCACCTTGTCCACAAGAGTCTCGTTGCTACCGAAGCTGATTGACCTGCCTCCGGAAGACATCGATTTGACATTGGCACCGGCTTCATCATTTGCGTGTGCCGTCTTATAATCAATTTGATACAGCAAGTCTGCCAGGGCGCAGGTAGCCTTCTGGATCTGCTTATCATATTCTTTCACAGCATCCGCATCAATGTTCCCGAAGGTCAGCTGATTCAGTTTCATTGCCGCCCGGTCTTCCCATTTGGGAAAAAGGGACTCTGAAATGGAATCCCCATAATATTCTTTTGTGTAAAAGTCATATGTGGTGTACATCCGAAGTCCCTTCTCTCTTAACCTCTGGTAATGATCCGCATGATGTTGATTGCCTTGATAGGATAGTACTTAGGAGTAGAACTATCATTATTCTGGGCAATTTCCCAGTTAGATCCGGTTTCCAGCTGCTCATTGGTAGGAGATACCACATTGGTATTCTTCCAGGAGATACCATAAGGAGCAAAGATTTTTCTCTGTCTGGTGTACAGAGTAGTCTCACCGCCATTCTTGGAAGGATTGCGATCCATCTCGGAAGGCACCTTTACACCACAGTTTGTATACTCGATGGATGCATTTCCCAGTACGAAAGTGGTGTACTTAACGTATCCTTCCGCAGTCATCTCGTAGTAACTGGAGGTGGAAGGATTACCAGTGGGCTCTGTCACAACCTCATAATTCTTGCCACTCTTTGTGTAATAGGTCTTACCGGACTGTACCGTTTCATCTTTGGATGCAGCATACACAGGTGCTACTTCATCAACAGGCATAGTATCGTCCACCAAGACAAGTCTGCCGTTCAGTGTAGCAAGCGGCAGATTACGCTCGATACCGTTGGCATCGGTATACTTCATGTACTCCAGCAGCTTAAGGTTCTCCAGCTCAGTAGCAATGGCGGAGTGCATAATGGTAAGTGCAAAATTAGCTTTCTTATCACCGAGGGCTCTCTGCATACCGGTATTAAGGGTAGTAGCTCCGAAGGTTCCGTCTGCTTTTCCGGAAATATCATAGGTATGTGCAGCCACAAATTTTTTCCCTTCTCCATCGCTCATAGAAAATACACCCTTCAGGATGTAAAGCAGTGTATCCTGATCGATGTCATCCCAGAACTCAGCAACCTCTCCTGCTGCTGCGGAATAATCATCACCGGAAATATCAGATACGAAATCTTTTTCAGTCCAACCCTGCGCACGGCCGATTACGATACGCCCCATAGAGTAGTTGCCTCTCTCCTCCGCACCGATATCGGTCTTGCCGTCATAATTAACGGTACCGCCGGTCAGTCTGGCTTTGATCAGAGAGGTAATATAGTTACCGCCCTTTTGGTCAGGGAGCAACGCTGCATACTCAGAGCGCTCCACAATGGCGCCGGAGTGTAACAGCTCATTCAGTCTCAGATTGGGAGTCTCACGTACGAATGCGTCAAACACTTCACCGTTGAAATTGACTTTGTCAAATAATGCCATAGGTTATTTCTCCTTTTCTCATTTTTTTCTGTTCAGATATGGAGTGATGTCCATATCCGGATGTTCGTTTTTCAGTTTCATAATTTCAGCCATAGACAGATTGGCTCCGTCCGGCTGGCCAATATTGTTGCCGAGAATATGGCTGCGATTCTGTTGTGCCTTCCAGGTCTTGTCATCAATGACGATATCCGGCTTGTAGTTGCCCTTATCATCCTTGACGATTGCATCAAACAGATCACTGATGCTCTTTCCTCTGGCTTCGTCAGAATTCAGCTTGGTGACAAGCTGTGCCTTAATAGCTTCTGCCGTGATCTCATTCACGAAATGCTTGTCCTGGAAGAACTCAGTTACCAGTCCGGCCAGACGCTCTTCTTCATCCTTCCGTTTTCTTTCGTTACGTTCCTTTTCCAAGGTTGCTGTGAGATCTGCAATTTTCTGATTCATTGCATCTGCATCAGGTGCGGAGTCCTTTAAGGTCTGCAGATCCTTTTCCAGATTCTCCTGTTTCTTTACAAGATCCTGATTCTGTGTTTCCAGTTCCGTGATCTTCTTCGTTTTCTTCTCGATCTCCAAATCAGACGTCCACTCACCGGAGAATACCTTTTCCATTTCCCCTGTAACCTCAACACCGAAGCTTTTCAGTTTGTCAATAATGTTCATTCTCGTTTCCTCTCATTCTTAAAAGTTGTTAATCCGGTCAGCCCGGCACGATTGAGTTGCTATTTGATCCATAGCTGGCAGTCGGCATTGAAGGATTCGAACCTCCGGCAACCCGGATATAAGCCGTGTCTTCTACCACTGAATTAAATGCCGCAACATAAAAAGGCACGCCCACAAATAGGACATGCCTTGCCGGTCATCCCATAATTTTTGTAGGGTAGTGAACGGATTCCTACGTTCCGTCCGGTGTCTTTTTCATTTGTCAATATAATTTTATCATGGTATACGGAAAAATTTGTACCAAATTTAGACACGAAAAAAGCACCTTATTTTCAAGGCGCTTTTCTGTCATTCATTTTTCTAAATGATTACTATATGCGGTTGCCCTGCCATTTGCCGCGGCAGCTTCCTTCTTTTGAAATCCTGCCACCTTTGTCCGCCCTACCTGTGTCTGCAGGTCGCTTTCTTTACAGAATTTCTCATATGCCTGGTTCTGTGTCCGCAACTTATATGCCAGCTTATCATACTGCGGCTGTAAGATCTCTTTTACATCCGTCTCTGCCACTCCATCGATTTCCGCTTTTTTCATCAGCAATTCTCGCTTGGTCTTCCGGATGGCGCGCTCCATGCGACGCTGCTCCTGCTGCCGCTGGTAAAGTTCCTGGCTCTCGTGGATGTCAATCTTCGGCTTACCATCTGCATCCACGTAAGGATTCCGGAGCGACGGATCCCACGGTTTATGCGAATGTCTGCAGTTATACCCATGCAGGCCTAAAGGATTCACCACGGTTCCCTGTCCACTGTCAGGATCTATGGTATAACCTGTGGATTCCAGAAGATTTTCTATCCCATCATCCCGCCCAACAATTTTATAGACCTTGCCCTGCCAGTGATCATGCGATCTCAGATCTTCCGGATGCTTATCATCGTGTCTGGCACCCATATGAGCCGATACCAAGACATATTCTATCCCGCCCTCTACTATGTACTGATTCGTTACCTGTGCGGCCGTCTGATTCATGGACGTGACAATGCAGCATCTTACCGCAGATTCCAGTGTTCTCCGTGCTCCTGTCGGATAGTCAATCACTACACCACTTTGTGCATACCGATCCAGTACCTCACATACTGCACTGCTATATGACTGAAAGCCGGTTGCCACTCGCAGGTCCACCTCATTCAGCAGATTCAGTAGATCTTTCTGCGACTGCAGCATGGTTGTCCTGGTCAGATTATTCAATTCTCCGAACGTTTTCTGCATCTCTGCATTCATGGCAGCTATCACAGCATTGTTTTGCAATGGTGGCGTCACAGTCCCCAATTTACTCAGCACCTCTTCATCATCAGAAAATGATGTCATTACACTCTCTCGCAGGATCCTGCGGACCTCTTTTTGACTCAGGCCGGACAATTTTGCAATTTTCTTTACTATCTCATCATTATGCAGTCCCAGCTGCTGTAATCTCCACAGTTCCCTGTCTGCTGTCCCGGAGATCTCACCATTTTTCAGTAAACGCATAGCTATGTCCTGCAGGATCCAGTCTTCCAGTTCCTGGTACAGTTCCACAAGTTTATCTGATTTTCCATAAAAATAATCGGGTGTCAGCATTAACCCTTTCCTGCCTCTCTCTTAACCAAGTCAACCCATTCTGAACCATGCGCCTGTTTTGCTCTCTCAAACCAGTGATCTCCGGTTCCTGCTGCGTGATATTGCAAAGGTCTTCCAGTCGGTTCCTTCTTTTCATATTTGTCTGCAAAAGATCTGCCATCCGATGTGAGATATAACTCTCCTGTATACTGGTAGTGTGCATAAGGAGTGTTGTATGCTATCTCGCCACCATAGATTCCTTCCGGGTAGTTCACGCTTCCTCTCAGTGCTCCCTGCGCAAACGGAATATATTCATCACAATCAGCCACTACCTGCATATTCAACAGCTTCTGCGCATTCGCAATGTTCTGGTCCAGTCTGTCGGTATTGATTCGGATATCAATGCATCCGATAGTTTTTCCATACTGCATTTTTCATCATCCCTTATCCTTACAAACAATTCCTGCGGTCCTATCAAATCTTTTTCATCACAGTTCGGTCCTATTGGATGCCCTTCTAAAGGGATAAATCCTCCCTTTGCAAATTTAGGTAACGGTAATATCATTGCTGCCTCTATAATCTCATTCGGTATTCCATTCATGCCCTACTCCTCCCCAAACAATCCCTGTTGTTTCTGCTCGCTTGCCTTTTCTTCCTGGACTTCCGCCAGCATCTCATCGATTTCCGCATCATTGAATCCCTCATATTCTTTGAGGTACCTGCGCTTACTGTATACCCCCTGCACCATCAGCTGATATGCCCTGGTTCTGTCCTGCTCGAAGGATGCAAGCAGGTCCTTAAAGTAAAATACATCCTCATCGGCTACATCTTCATCCAGCGCATTCACATATCCACTCGGCATATTGAAGAATACATCACAGTACTTATCCAGCGCATAGATCAGATCTTTAATTGCCGTTTTCAGAGCAGTGCGGATGTCGTTGATCGTCTCCACTGTCTCACTGTCATCACTCTCGACCTGAGTGGCAGTCACCATACCTGTCTTACGGTCAAGAATGAACTGCCCCTGCGAGAATCCGGCTTTCGTAGAGATCATCGATAAAATAGAGTTAATGTCGGTGATTCTCTGATCTGTCAGAAGAGAGGGAACATGTTCATCAATCGTAGACTTCGCATCCACACCATGTTTAATCCCCTGGACAAATCTCGGAAGTTCCAGTGTCTCTTCAACCTTAGGGTTATCCTTGTTTCTCTTCTTCAATGCAATTTCATCGATAAATGTAATGTGCTGGGAATCGTCTACTTCGTCACCCTTACGGCTCCATGCCACATCAAGATCGTGCAGTTCCTGGATACAGTTTGAGAAGATTGCCACTCCCTCCGGGGATGTATAGTCAATCGTATTGTTGTACGGCATCTTGAAATAGCCAAACAGCGGCTTTTCCACATTGGAAAGCGTTAATGTATCCGGTATATTGTCCCACTCCTGCACATCCGCCAACGCTATTCTGCTGCCAAGGCTGTCAGCTCCTCTAGACTTATACGCTCTGTTCTCAATCACATAAGTTCTTCCGGTATTTTCCGAATCATCTGCAAAAGGCGCTGTGAAATGCTGATACTCAAGGCGTGTATAATAAATGTATCCTTTAATCAGCCTATCAATAAAGATGATTCCCAGAATATCACCATTGCTGTTTTTCTCCGTCACCACAAAACTGCCGGGCATCACATAGTCAATGGCTCCACTTGCGTTGTATGTACCGTTCGGCTTCAGAATGATTCCGCCGGCACCGCAGGCATCTTCTACCTTGTCCCGGATAGATTTCTGAATCATGGCCTTGATGCACTGGTCAATATATTCTGCCCTCTCACTTCCACTCACGGTAACTTTTAAGTCCATGCAGGTTTTCTTTGCCGTATAGTAGCAGAGAAACTTCGCAAAGTTGATTGTTTTGGTATTTTTCTTTGCCCAATATGGTCTCCCCTTTATAATGGCCTGCCATTCACTCTGAGCATTTTCCATCTGAGGGGATGCTATAATGTCTACATTGAATTCTTTTTCTGCATTTGTCCTAAACAAATTCATAAAAAACTCCTTTACTCTTGCGAATATGTTCATATGTCACCGCCTTAAATGCCGAGTTGTTCATACACTGTATTTATCTTGTGCCACTGAATGGCAAGCCAGTCAACCATTTCCTCATTTTTCGCCCATGCACCAGCCTTGTTTGAAGAATCAGACAGACCGCTTTCATTCAAAAATGCATGCATGATTTCATGTCTTAATGTTCTCTTCCGGTATATTTCCTGCTCATTCTCGTCCATTCCCCGGAAGTACTTTTCCTCTGACATATCCGCAATTACGATCAGCTTGCTTTCTTCTCCACAATATCCGGACAGTTGATTTTCTTCCAGATAACTGTCCTCTGATACTTTATGTGTTTCAATTCGATATTCAGTTCCTAACACGTTAATCTTCATACTCTCCATCATCATCCTCATCTACTTCATCTATTTCGTCATCATACAGTCCATTGTTACGTCTGCTCTCCATAATCACTCGGTTCAATCCATATATCAGAGCCATGACACAGTCTTCGTCAAGAGTAGGGTAAGCATCCGAAAAGCTTCCGTCTGCCAGCTGCTCATGTTCCAGTGTGGTCAGTTCATGTGCCAGGTGAGGGCAGCGCACCGGATCAACCACAATCTTCGTGGTCTGTTGCAACCACTCCCAGCAATAATCTCTTCCCTTGCCGGATCCCCAGCGCTTCTTGGCTCCGATTGCATTGAAGCCCCAGTCCTGCATCTCAGCTATTGCATCCGGACGTGCAGAATCACATATGATTTCTTCCGTAATATACTGCTTAATTTTCCGGGCAAACACGCTGTTCTTGCACTTCTTTGCGAACACTTCCGCCACGCAGTACAACGTATCCGTCTCATCATCATAGTATGCTTTCTCGAAGGTCTGCGGGTGCTCGAATCCGAAGTCCAAACCATGATAAAAGAATGGCATATTCTCAATTTCCGCATCTGTGATGGTTCTCTCTTCCACATTGTCGAAGATGCCACCACCGGTACCGGTTACCTCTCCCAGATAGTTGTTTCTGTAATATAGTGGCTTACGGACCTTAAATTCTTCCGCACGCTCGAAAAATCTCTCGCCCAGCCATTTAACCGGCACATTATAGTAGTAGCTATGGCAGATCCGGGTATGCGGCTTTGTCTTGCACTCTTCGACATACTGATTCATGAAGTTGTTCTTCGACTTAGGTGGGTTGAAAATCTTAATGTCCAATGCCGGCGTGTCCGATCGCAGGAAAGTATCCTCGATATTATCCATCTGCTCCACGCCTGCCATCTCGTCACACTCCTCGTGGATCAGCAACTTCACATAGCCAAACGGTACGTTGAATGATTTCAGGGAAATCGGCTTGTCCGCACCCACGAACATGACTATCTGACCGGTGGGCTTATATACTGCACACATAGGGGACTGCTTAAAATCCCAGTTGTCCAAATCATTGTACCTGATCACCGTCTTTAGAAACTGGTTATAGACAGAGCTGCGCAGATCAACCTTATACCGCCTGGTATACACCACATGAGCCTGCGGGTCCTGCCGTATGGTCTCATACGCTACATTCCCCCAGAAATTTGACTTGATGGATCCTCGTCCGCCCTTGGAGATGATCTCATGGATATCTATCTCACCTGCGAATGCTTCATGCACAATCCGGTAGATCTCCACGAAATCTGAAGTGATGTCCATGATCGGTACCGTCCACAGCGGCGCTTTCTCCCGCTTCTCCTTTTCCTCACGTTCCACTCTATGTTTCTCTGCAATCGTCAGAGCCTTTTCTAGCCCATCCATAGCCTTCAGCTGATCAGAGAAGTCCGGAGCGAATCCCAGTCCATCCACAACCTCGCCTTTGGCGATCTTGCTTCTGCGCTCCTGGATGTCAGCAAGGCTCATAATGTCACGGTGCTGTTCCTTTTCGATGCGCTCCATCTGTGATGCTATATACTCTGAAATCGGTGGTTTCCGTAGGTTCTCTTTTGCTTGCTGCTCTGGGCATTTATATTTTGCCTTTCTTGCAGCATCCGTTCCATTCCCACCATTCTTTATATACTCATCTGCAAATGCTTTCTGCTTCGGTGTGAGTTCTTTCTTCATCCCATCACCGCCCATCTCGCATTTTGTTAATGGCATTTACCACACGGCAAACACCATCTACCATCTTCTTTACATTCTCCGGCTTTCTTAATTCCTCTATTGTCTCTCGGAATGCATCTTTCAGCTCCGGATCCTCCCGAAACAGTTTCTGCATATTCTTTCTAGAGCAATCGGGACAAATATCTATTCTCTGCCCCTGCGGCAGCGCCTTCCCACATTCTCTGCATTTCATCATTCGCTCACCGCCTTATAGATATCCAGCAGGCAGAATATAACATCCACCATTGAGCAGGTCTTCAGTATCTCATATTCTTTAGTCTTCCACTCTTCCTTGCCCGGGTAGTAGCACTCCACCGGGGTAACGATGCTGTACGAGGTGATCATCCGGCTCTGATCCTCGGAGTAGAACTGACGCTGGTTTATCTTTATAATCATTCCACGCTTTACCAGCGCAGTCTGTAATTTTTTCATCTTCCCTCTCAGATTCGCCATCTGATCATCTCCTTCCCGGCAAAATAAAAAGACCTTATAACTCCATGCATATCATAGAGCCATAAGGCCTTAGGCAAATACCGACGATTTAAACGCGAACCTCTCATTTCGAGCGTTCTACCCGACTTAAACTATATTTACCTACTACGATTATGCCATATTTTACTGATTTTATCAAGGAAATCCTTATCTTGCCTGCTCAGTGGCTCATGCATTTTCTCTGATTCCTCTGTATGAAAATATCCATGATGAACATGCCACGTTTTATTTTTCTTATCTTTCTCTATAACCTTGTAACGCTTATTATCCTTATCCATAAATGCAACTCGAACAATATCCTCGCCGCCTACCTGCACATACGTTCTTCCCTTGGACATTGTTTCCAGCAATGGTTCATAATTTTTAATACGATTTGCTACAAACTTAATGTTTTCATGTTCCAATAAAGTATGATACTGACTCCCGTATGGATTTCCCTTCTCACTCATGCCACTGCTGGCACCTCTGCCACCCATCAGATTCCTCTCCTTGATCCACGTCTTCCTCTAGTAGCTCTACGCTGATCTCCACGATTGCCACCCATCTGTGCGTCTGCTATATTCAAAAATTCGCTTGTCTTTTTCCTATCTTCTGCATACATTTTCTGCCGCGCTGCCTCCTGCCTTGCATTATATGTCTTTACATCATATCCCAGTGATTTAGCATTCTCCATGATCTGTTGTGCAGACATCTGCACTGCATCTCCGGATTCTCGGTACACTTTTCCTTTTCGCACAACAAACTTAGATACGCTTCCATCCATATTCACGTCAAATGCTACAGTTCCCCCGCCGATCCCGCTGGATCCGCCGCGACCTCCGAAAAACTGTAAGTTCATCACCATTGTGCTACCTCCGCCTGATTCCATTTATCCGTAAATGCTCTCACCCGTACAATATTCCCTTTGCATTCCTCCGGCACGCTGCCATAGAAAATAATCTGTGCAGGCAGCAGCCTATCCACCATCTCGAAATAACCATCCAGGAATCTGTGTTTCTTTTCCTTGCTATTCTGCGTTCCAACAGAAGAAATCGCTACCACGCTATGTGTAGGCTCTCCATCAAAGCACCAGTCAAATGATTCCCTATCGCTCCAGCAGATCGTAGGTATCACCCTGATGCCGTGCATCTGCCAGTATGCCCCCAGCCAATGCTTCCGGTAATGGTTATATATCTGCAAGGGTTTAGGGAAATCTGTATACAGGCTGAAATCCGGTGTCAAAACATATCGGAACTTCTGCAGCATAGGTATGTATCTGTCCGGATCTGTCCACAGCCTGGTAAACTGGTAATCGTCAAGGAAGAAATGCACAGCCTTTTTCTCCTGCTCTCTCGCATTCTTCGCATAATTGAATCCGATAAATTCCGCAGTATCGAACTCTGTCCCTTCTATTTCCGGAATATCATACCGTCCGACTCCATCAAATAACATCTTCTGTATGTTCTCATAGTTTCTCTGCTGCTTATACATTTTCCAGTCCTTTCCTCATACTATAATTATAAAACAGGTTTCTTCACTATTTGTACCAAATTACAATGGCCACACCATCTTCATTTGCCCGTTTTTTTCCTCTACTATGCTGACCTGTCTGCGGCTCAGGATCTCCTGTATCTGGCGGCGCCTCCGATAAAAACAGTTTCTGCTGACAGGTATTACACCGTAATGTGCTTCCAACATGTCATAGCTTGTCCCCTGCAGGATGGATTCTGCCAGGCGGTCAGCAATCAGATCATCTACGCATTTGCACACCGATAGCACATCATTGTCCGTACATGTGATATTTTCTTTCATGTTTGCCCAACTCCCTCCTGTCGTAGTTTCATACCTACACTGTAACAAACCGGTATAATGGATTTCTAACCTGTGGGCATAAAAAAGAGCCGGCACACGGATTTCTCCATGCATCGGCTCTTGGCTCTAGATAATAATTATTGCTTAGTCACTTGCACATAATATGTTTGCGCATTAACTGCTTTTCCCTGATTCTCAGTTTGAGTTTCTTTCCCTTTTAATTCATTATATTTGAACTTTAAACACTCAAGCACAAACGCATTGTTATATGCTCTTTTTTTGCTGCAAACATAATAACCTCCCAAAAAGAATGATACAAAAATGAATGTTCCCAGCAAAATGCATCTTGAAACAGTATCATCAATCGGAATTGCATCAACCAACAACGTTACCGCTGTTAAAATAACTGCATACATTATTGAAGCTATGGCAAGGGGTTCTGCAGTATTAGTCTTTGCACTATATTTACATATTAATGCTTCTAGCGCATTAACCTTATCCTCATAAACTGAAATTTCATTGTCAATTTCACTGTTTACACTATTTAGTGATTTAAGGCATTGCTTTTTATCGACTTTTTCACATAAATCATCTTTCTCAAACATTTTCAGTTCCTCCTTTTTTAGGATAACACATAATCATCAATTATTCAATGAACCAGCCATCCACTATTTTCTTTTTGCTCTCTCCATGCGTTTCCCCTGCATCATCCCATACCGAAATGCCATCGTTACTGCCCGGGGAGAATTGCAACCCTTAATTAGAGCATCCAACACCAACCACGAATGTTTACTTTTAATGACATTTTTCTCTGCTCGAAATAGTTCATTACTAATCAACCTACACTTTAGACAATGCTCCATAACTCGAAGAGTATCTTTCATGCTATTCGGGCATTTCTCCCACAACTGCTTCCTTGTCTCTGCGGATCCACCCATATAAGTTTCAGCCAGCTCCCGATAAGTATCATACTGTTCGTTATCCTTATTCAGGATCAATATGTTCTTCTCATTATTAAAAACTGTTAGTGTACCAATACTGGCTCCTTCTTCCCACTGGTCCAAAAAGCAGCTTACCTGCTCCGCTGTCAAATCGGATAAATTACAAGCATCAATTCCAAGATCTGCATTAAGTGTTTCGTACATACCGTTACCTCCTTACATCTGACAGGCTGCAGCCTGCTTCTGCCGTTGCACCAGTGCAACTCGTACCAATTCTTCAAGGAATCTCTTTTCATCGGGATTACTTACCCCTTTTACATATCCAAAAAATTTCTGAAAGCCTTCCTCTGACATTTTTGCTAAGGCATTCACCATTTCAATGATTTCTATTTCTGCCATTGTCTGTCCCTCCGGATGCTCACATAGTTATCATGCTTATCTGCGCATTGCAGTCCCTTATTTCTTCTGTAAGGACAAACGGTAATTCATATTCATCAATGATAGATACTGCCTGGTCACACTGGTTACGCTTTATGGCCTTATAGGTACTGACTCCGAACTGGCGTTTCAATTCTCTATGTATGTCCTGATACACCTTACTGCGCATAGACGTATCTCTATACGCATTACTCTGTTTCCCACCCAGTGCATCCACTCCACGCTTGTGCACCGCTGTAGTGATCCGATCACACTCCACTGCCAACAGCGGCATGTCCAATTTAAAATCATCAAGTTCCTGCTTCACCGTATCTACTTTCTCATTTACTTCAAATAATGCTTGGCTCTGAAGCTGCAGCATTTCCAAAGCTGATTGCGGTTTTCTGATACGATCTTCCATATCGTGAAAACGGTTGATATATCTGGCAGTAAATTCTGTTCCTTTCTGTCCGGTGAGTTTATGAGCAATAAATTCGCATCCTTTCTTTGATATAAGATAGCAAGGTTGTTCTTTATTTTGGCTGTTGCAGTATGTGCTTTCTTTGAAAAAATCTGACTGTCCAAAATTGGCTTGTCCCAACTGTTCACAATATCTACGAATGTCTCGTAACAATTTACCATGTTCTTTACCTACCATTTCGGCAACTTCTCTACTGTCTAACATCTGTTCAATTTGATTCATAATTTCAAATTCTCCTTGATTTTCAATCTAGAATCTCTTATTATGAACAAAGAGATTCCATTTATAGGTTTCTTGTTTTAGGGCAAACACCTCACTCGTCAAAGTCACCGTGTTTGCTCTTTTTTTCTGCTCTCCAAATCTTTTTTTACACATCCGCTAATATAGTCCTTTAATGTGATTCCTTTGGTAAAGCAAAAAATCTTCAGTTGTTTGTGGAACTCTTCATCAAGTTCGATTATTACTCTCTTCATTCTTTCATCTCCTTTCAGTTTCCATTTAGTACACATTTAAATTATATGTTTCCCATATATATTTGTCAATATTTATTTTTACAATTTGTAAATTTTATGTTATTATGTTTCTAGGAGGTACACATATATGATTAGAATAAAAGAATTACGACTAGAAATGCACAAATCGCTCCGCGACGTTGCCTCAGATTTAGATATATCATACTCTTCGGTCTGCAAATATGAACACGGTGACCAACAGCCTAACTATGATACTCTCATGAAATTGGCAGATTATTTTGGTGTTACCACAGATTACCTAATTGGTTATACAGATATACGAACAAATAGCATTGAAAATAGATATATTGCAGAAAAATTAGGGCTTTCTTTACGTTCTATAGATATACTATCGCATTACCAGCTTAATGCTAAGCGATCCCCTAAGGATGCTTTTGATACCACGCCGGCTAATGCAAATATTTATCTCTTGGCTCTAAACCAGCTTCTTTCTGGTGATTTATTGGAAAATATCTCTAACTATCTATACTTAGAATTTGACTCTTTTTACGATGACGATACATTTCAAGATGAAGAATATTATAAACATATTTCTGAATTAGGATTATTTGATAAAAGGCTGGGCATCAGCTATTCTGAAGATTACGACTTTTTATCACAGACTTTCCTCTTAATGATTATTCGGGAATTAATGGGTATGCGTGAAGAAAACATAAAAAATCCACCAAAGCGCATTACACCTGTAGCTCATGAATAATGCACTTTATATATTCTGTCAATAAGTACACTTTTCTCCCACTTACACTATGTACGTGGGAGAATTATTGTCACCTTTATTATTTACCGAAAATACTTTTTCTGAAAGGAATCTTACAATGTCTATAATGAAAAAAATACTTGAATTATTTAATCAGCAGAATTTTCAAGATACTACAACATCTATTCAAACAGATTTCGCACACGTCAAAAAAAATAGAATGGAGCAATATTATAAACGTGAGCAAGTCAAATCCGAAATTAATCGTCGCATTAGTTACCAAGATATCTCTATTTATGATAAAAAGCCTTTTGATTTAAAACAGCCTTTCATTGTTGATGACCATTTTACATGTATTTCCTTGTCTAGTTCTAATCTTGATTTGGCATATCATTATCTTCAGCTTGTCAACGAGATTATTAAACCATTCCATAAATATTTTAAAGATATTACCTTACCAAATAAAATCAAAACCGATTATTTATATAATAATGTTCTCCCCTCATCTCACCTTCGGCTTACTCCTTACACTTCAACCATGCGAAAATGTAAATACCCATTTTATCTATGGTTACAAGACTTCGATGATTATGGCTACG